>SMVB01012960.1_pt1 | contig 22244 bp, 23 predicted proteins | sample 2456461 | NCBI WGS metagenome assembly SMVB01 (sample SAMN11095934, study PRJNA526329) | marine sediment metagenome | biome: Marine sediment; feature: Surficial sediment; material: Deep marine sediment; isolation source: Hadal surficial sediment | place: Pacific Ocean | collected 2014-05 | depth...
ATGGCTCACCGAAGAATTCTTCATAATATAACTGAGCTTCGTCCGTGGTGGCCTTGCGGGTCGTGATCAGCCGGATCGTGCCTTCGCGTTCGGTATAGACCACCGCTATCACCGCGCCGTCGAGATGGCCGAGCATACACCATCTGTCCTCGTCTTCCGAGTGTCGGTAATCGTGGTCCACAAGGCGGGGGCTTCCAAACACGCGGATAACGTCGTGAAAGTCGAGACCATGATCCTCGATAACTTTACGTCTCTTGCGTTCGTCCTATTCGAATTCCACGGTCGCGAACCATCGGACCCCATGCCCATTCAATCGAACTCGATGGTGTAGTTTTCGATCACCGTGTTGGCGAGCAGGCGGTTGCACATGGCCTCGACGGCGGCGCGGCCGGCGTTGAGGTCGTCGCCGGCGAGGTCGAGTTCGAAAAATTTGCCCTGGCGCACGTCCTCGACGCCCTGGAAACCGAGATTGCCCAGCGCGTGCTGAATGGCCTTGCCCTGCGGATCAAGCACGCCGGGCTTCAAGGTGATGTGGACCTTGGCTTTCAAGTCGCGCGCCGAACCGCCTGTTATTGCATGATTTTCGGGCCCTTGAGGTCGCGCGGGCCGCTTTCGGGCAGAATGCCCAAGCGGCGGGCGACTTCCTGATAGCCCTCCTCGACACGGTCCATGTCGCGGCGGAACCGGTCCTTGTCGAGTTTTTCGTTGGTCTTGATGTCCCACAGCCGGCAGTTGTCGGGGCTGATCTCGTCGGCCAAAATGACGCGCATGTCGTCGCCCTCGTAAAGCCGGCCGTATTCCAGCTTGAAATCGACCAGGCGGATGTCGAGCGCGAAGAACAGGCCGACCAGAAAGTCGTTGACGCGCAACGACATGGACAGCATTTCGTCGATTTCCGGCGGCGTCGCCCAGCCGAAGGCGGTAATGTGCTCCTCGGTGACCATCGGATCGTTGAGCTCGTCGGATTTGTAGTAGTACTCGACGATCGAGCGCGGCAGCGCGCTGCCCTCCGCCAAGCCGAAGCGCTCCGAGAACGAGCCGGCGGCGACATTGCGGACAACCACCTCGATCGGAATAATTTCAACTTCCTTGATGAGTTGTTCGCGCATATTCAATCGCCGCACGAAATGCGTCGGAATGCCGATCTCGCCCAGCCGGGTCATCAGATATTCCGATATTCGATTGTTCAGGACGCCCTTGCCGGTGATAGTGCCGCGTTTCTTGTTGTTAAACGCCGTCGCGTCGTCCTTGAAATACTGCACCAGGGTGCCCGGCTCGGGTCCCTCGAACAGGACCTTGGCCTTGCCTTCGTAGATTTGCCTGCGGCGCGACATGGATGCCATCCCTTCGATGGTGGCGGAAAAGCTCCAAAGACGGTCCAGGCACGCGGGTACGGCGCGGGCCGTCCTTGGGGGGCCGTCTTAATACTCCATATCTAGTGCGCGGACAACGATGTGAAAAGGGGCGAGGCGGCGCGTCGCGCGCCGGGGCTCAGCGGGCGAGGGCGGTGTCGACGGGGACGAATCGGACTCGGTCGGGTCGTCCGGCGGCGAAGCGCCACAGCGGCGCGGCGGGTCGCGGCGCGGCGGGTCGCGGCGTGGGTCCGGGAAGCGCGATCAAGGAACTCGAAAGAGTGGCGAATCCGGACGCCGTTTCGATGTTCATGGCCCCGGTCGGGCCGTCGGCGGGGTCGAAATCGGTGTTTCCCAGCAGACCGCGCCAGCCGCGCCAGTCGTCGGCTTCCGGGTCGGGCTCGGGCGCCGCGCGAAAACGCGCCAGATGGGCCCGGATGCGGGGCGAGGCGGTGTCGTTCAGCTCGTGCGCCGTGAGCATGGACAGACCGGGCGGGATCGGCCGCGATTCCACCTCGCCGGCAGGATTATCAACCGTATTGCGCAACCAGAACGCATCACGATTGTCCGCCACCACCAGGTTGAACGGGCGGTAGGCGCGCCCGTCCAGATCGGCCAGGGCTTCGGCCGCGGCCCTCGCGTCGGCGTGATCGAGCGCCTCCAGAACCAGTTCGCCGCGCGAACGCTTGTCCGGATCGGCGCCCAGCGAGCCGGTGCGGTTGAGCACCCCCGCCACTACGCCGTCGTCGTTGACGCCAAGCCAGCTCCCGCCGGCTTCCTCGTCCATCCCCGCGACCACGTGCGCGCGGTCCGGCCAGTGGCGGCCCGGCGCGCGCCACGGCCGGGCCGCCATTTCGTCGCGATTGGCGGCCAGCAGCAGCGGCCAGCGATGGCCGGGGCGGCGCAGGACGATCAGGGTACACATGGGCGGGTCGGGCCGTTTGACTTTCGGGGCCGAGAAGGTAGTAAGAGAGGGCTCTCGGCACAATATCGAGGTCCATCCAGCACCCAGACGAGGCAGCCATGACCACTTTCGACAATCGCCAACGGGACGCCGAAAAGAAATACGAGCACGACGAGGAACTGCGCTTCAAGGCCGGTGCCCGGCGCAACAAGCTGCTTGGCCTGTGGGCCGCTGAAAAGCTCGGCCTGGACGGCGCCGAGGCGGATGCCTATGCCAAGGAAGTGGTCCTGTCCGACTTCGAGCGGCCGGGCGACGAGGACGTGCTGGAGAAAGTCCTGGAAGACTTCCAGACCAAGGGCGTGGACGTGGACGGCCCCAAGATCCGCGTCGAAATGGACCGCCTGATGCCCATCGCCACCCAGCAGATCATGGAGCAGTAGGGGGGCGACCGCCCTATTTGCGTTCTTTTTCCTCGACCGGGCCACCGGCTTCGCGCCACGCGGCGAAGCCGCCGGCGATATGGGCGACCGGCGCGAGGCCCATTTCGTGGACCGCCAGCGTGGCCAGGGCCGAGCGCATGCCGCTGGCGCAGAAGAAGACGAATTTCTTGCCGCTGGCGAAGATTTCCTTGTGGTAGGGGCTTTGCGGGTCGACCCAGAATTCCAGCATGCCGCGCGGCGCGTGAAACGCGCCGGGCACGGCGCCGTCGCGCCACAACTCACGAATGTCGCGGATATCGACGATCTGAACGCCGGGGTCGCCGTGCAGGGCGATCGCCTCGCCGACCTCCAGCGTTTCGATTTGGGCCTCGGCCTCCGCGCAGAGTTCCTTGATACCCTTGGTGATCATGCGGATTCGCCGGCGTCCGCGCCGATCGCCCGCAGGTCCGGCGGCCGGGGTTCCTCGGGCGCCGACACGGCGCGCTCGATCTCCGCGCCGACCCTCTCGGCGTCGTCGAACACGTCGAGCTTAGAGACGCGCACGCGCACCCGTTCCACCGGAAGATCGCGCAGGATCGCATCCGCGATGGTCTCGGCCATGGTCTCGACCAGGTTGACGTGGCCGACGCCAACCAGCGCCTTGACCCGCTTGATCAAGTCCTCGTAGCACACCACGTTACGCAGCTTGTCGCTGCTTCCCTCGGGCGCCTCGGCGCGTTCGGTCTCGATGTCGATGCGCACGCGCTGGGGCTTGTCGCGCTCGTGATCGTGCACGCCGACCCGGCAGTGAACCACCAGTCCCTCGACGAAGACCCGCTGGGCGCCGCGCCACGGGCGCGCCAGCGGCGCCGGGGCGATCTTCTTGGACTGGGTCATCGCGGCTTCTCCGATCTACCAGTCGTCGTCGTAATCGTAGACAAGCTCCTTGTCCATCAAGACATGGACCTCGCCGTTTTCGGTGCGCACCTGGTACATCCGCAGCGGCCGTTCGGCCAGGCCCATGGCCTCGCCGGTACGCAAATCCCATTGCCACAGGTGCTTGGTGCACGTCAGCACGCCCTTGTCGCAAATGCCGGAGGCTTCCAGCGGGTCTTCCATGTGCGGGCATAGGGGCGGGATGGCCACGAACAGGCCGTCGACATTGGCGACCACGATTTCGATGCCGTCGATGTCGAACTGCTTGAGCTCGTTGGGGGCAATGTCGCTGGCGCGGCACACGGGTTTCCAACTCATCAGGCGGCCTCAATAATTGGCATGGTTGGCCGGGTCAACTCAGAACAGTCCATCGATGCGGCCGTCGCCGTCGATGTTGATGTGGTTGGCGGCCGGATGCCGGGGCAGGCCGGGCATGGTCATGATATCGCCGCACACCGCGACCACGAACTCCGCGCCGCCGGACAGGCGAACCTCGCGCACCGGAATGGTGAAACCGGACGGCGCGCCCTTGAGGCCGGGGTCGGCGGAGAAGCTGAATTGGGTCTTGGCCATGCAGACGGGGAAATGGCCGTAGTCCGCCTGAAGTTCGTCGATTCGCGCGCGCACCGCCTTGTCGGCCACCGCGCCGTCGGCGCCGTAGATTTTACGCGCCACCGTGTCGATCTTGTCCCATAGCGGCATGTCGTCCGGGTAGAGCAGGGTGAAGTCGGCCGTGCCCTTGTCGGTCTCGCGAACCACGGCCTCGGCCAGTTCGCTCGCGCCGACGCCGCCCTGGGCCCAGTGATCGCACTCGATTCCGGCCACGCCCATTTCATCGCAGGCCTCGAGCACGCGCGCGACTTCCGCCGCCGTGTCGGACGAGAATTTGTTCAAGGCCACCACGGGCGGCAGGCCGAACGCCTTGATGTTGTCGACATGGCGGCGCAGGTTGGCCAGGCCCGTCTCGACCGCCGCCACGTTCTCCGCGCCCAAGGCTTCCCGCGCGACCCCGCCATGCATCTTGAGCGCGCGCACGGTGGCTACCAACACCACGCAGTCGGGCTTGAGGCCGGCCTTGCGGCACTTGATGTCGAAGAATTTTTCGGCCCCCAGGTCGGCGCCAAAGCCCGCTTCCGTGACCAGGTAATCGGCCAACTTCAGTCCCGCGCGGGTGGCGATCGTCGTGTTGCAGCCATGGGCGATATTGGCGAACGGCCCGCCATGGACGAAGACCGGGTTGTTTTCCAGGGTCTGCACCAGATTGGGCTTGAGCGCGTCCTTGAGCAGCACCGACATGGCGCCATGCGCCTCGATGTCGCGCGCGGTGACCGGCTTGCGATCACGGGTCTGGCCGATCACGATCTGGCTGAGCCGTCGCTGCAGGTCGTCCAACGACGAAGCCAGGCACAGGATCGCCATCACTTCCGAGGCCACGGTAATGTCGAACCCGGCCTCGCGCGGGAATCCGTTGGCGACACCGCCCAATGCGCTGGTGATGGCGCGCAGGCTGCGGTCGTTCATGTCCACGGCGCGGCGCCAGGTGATACGGCGGGTATCGATATCGAGCGCGTTGCCCCAATAGACATGGTTGTCGATCATCGCCGCGAGCAGGTTATTGGCCGCGCCGACGGCGTGAAAGTCGCCGGTAAAATGGAGGTTGATGTCCTCCATCGGCACCACCTGCGCGTAGCCGCCGCCGGCCGCGCCGCCTTTCATGCCAAAGCACGGCCCCAGGCTGGGTTCGCGCAGGCACATCATGGCGCGCTTGCCGATGCGGTTCAGCGCGTCGCCCAGTCCGACCGTGGTCGTGGTCTTGCCCTCGCCGGCCGGCGTCGGCGTGATCGCCGAGACCAGGATCAGCTTGCCATCGGCGCGCTCCGCCAGGCCATCGATGAAATCCAGCGACAGCTTGGCCTTGTATCGGCCGTAGAGTTCGACTTGGTCTTCGGGGACGCCGAGCCGGTCCCGCGCCACGTCCATGATCGGGCGCATGGCCGCGGCCCGCGCGATATCGATATCGCGCTTGGGGTTGGCGTGTTGTTCCGAAAGGTTTCGTGACATCGGTATGATTTCCCCCGCCGGTCGGCATCGGCCGACTCATCCACGAATGAACAGGCGGCGGGGCGTCGTGCCTGTCCGCTTCGCCGTTTGCCACGCCGATAGGTACAGCGACTGGCGGTGATTTGTAAATTCTATGTTATTTATGAGCCAAAAGGTTGAAGCAATGGTTGTTATCCGTATGTCCCGGCCGGCGCGCCGCCGACGAACCTGAACGCCTCATGGGCAACGATCTTCTGTCGGCGGTGTCGGCCCGCGAGGCGATCATCGCCCTGGCCGTACTCGGCGCCCTGATGGCCATGATGGGCAATACTTGGCGCGCCAGGGGCCGGCTCACGCCGCGGGTGGGCAAGATCGTCGTGCGCGCGGGCTACGCGATGACCTGGGGCAGCCTGGCGCTGTTCCTCATGGTCGTTTTTGGCGGCACTTAAAGGACGCGGGCTATTCGAGGCGTAATCTCGGAAAGCCGCGGTAGAACTTGCCGTGCCGGCCGTCGTGGTTGGCCATGCCGGGTTCGGTCAGCAGGCCCCGGGGGGCGACGTGGCTGGTGACGCGGCGGACCGGGCGCTCGTGCCAGTTGATGTTGAACGCGGCGAGCTTGGGAAAGAACACCAGCCGGCTATAGGGCAGGTGGTCGTGAATCCACCACGCCAACGCGCGCCAGTCGCGGCCCTTGGCGTACCGGTCGGCGAACCACGGCACGACGACGCAGGCGGTGGCGCCCATGCACCCGTCCGCGTCGCGCAGGTCCCAGATATGTCCGGCGCGGTTGAACTCGTTCGAGGCGCAACTCAAACCGTGCCGGTTGCCGTGGGCGTTGACCTCGGCCGAACGGTAGGCGGAGCGGACGGCGAGGCGTCCGAAGGTCGCGTTCAACGGCTCCAGCAGCTCGGCGCAAAGCATCCGTCCGACGGCGACGGCCAGGTCCGGATCGTCGGGAATGTTGGGAACGCGGTGAAAGTCCGCGATTTCGCTGTGCAGGAAATCGCGCATGTAGAACGACTTGGACAGGCGTGTCCGCCCCAGTTCCTCCAACGCCCGCATGGTCTTGGGTCGCCGCATCGCCACCTCCATCCTTGCCGGCATGATCGGTCGGGAGGGGTGAAAAGTCTCTCGTTTTTTGGGGCGAGGCGCTCAGGTGATGTCGAAGCGTTCCAGGATCACCGCCAAGTCGTTGCCAAAGTGGGGCCCGCGGCGGATCAGCCCGGCGCCGATGGGCAGCGCCGCCAAGTCCGGATGGTCGCGGTCGAGACTGGTCAGCAACGCCACCGGCGTGGTTCGCGTGGCCGGAATCGCGGCCACGCAGCAGGCGAGATCAACCCCGCTCATGCGCGGCATCACCATGGTGGTAATCACCAGGTCGGGACGCGTCTCCAGGATCAGGCCCAGCGCCTCGAGCGGCTCGAGCACGATCGACACCCGGTAGCCGCAGTTGGCCAACTCGCGCTCGACCACCCGCGCCGCGCTGCGCTGCGGTACCACCAACATCACCTCGGTGTCGGTAATGGTGACGTCACTGACCTCGAAGGTATTGAGGTGCGGCAGTTCGCGGACCACCTTGGGGACGTCTTCCAGCGTGACTTGTTCGCCGTCGAGAAGCGCCGAGATGCGATCGCCATAGGCTTGCAGATCGACGATATTGTCGTTCTCGATACTTTCCAGGCCGCTCAGGTAGTCGTCCAGGCGATGGGTCAGCGGGGCCAGGCCCGGCAACGATACCGACCGCGCCTTGAGCTTCAAATTATACGCGTCGTGGCGGAGTATGCGGGCGGCCTCGTCCCGCGGCAGACCGTTGGTGCGGACCTGTTGTAGAAGAAGTTCCAGCGCCGAGACCATGTCGCGCGCCTCGTCGAGCAACTCGTCCTCGGCGACGCGGTCAACCTCTGCTTCCGACAATAACATCATGTGGGGGGCCGCTCCCTGAACCTGATCGAAGCCATGCGCGGTGGGGGCCACGAACGGTCGGTGAGACTCGCTCGCAGCCGAGGTACATAATCATATAGGTCTCCGGACCCGTCCGACGATGCCCAGGCGCGCGAAACCGCCCACGCGCGGGTTCAGGCTTCGGCGGCGGCGATGGCGGCCAAAAAGCCGTCGCCGTAGCGCTCCAGCTTGGCCTGTCCGACGCCGGGGATTTGGGCCATGTCGACCAAATCGCGCGGCTTGCGCAAGGCCATTTCCCGCAGCGAACTATCATGGAAGATGACGTAGGGCGGCACGCCCTGTGCCTTGGCGACCTCCATTCGGCGCGCGCGAAGCGCCTGAAAAAGCGCCTCGTCGTCGGGGTCGTCCAGCACCGCCGGGGCCTTGCCGACTTTCGAGGTCTTCTTGAGCCGCCGCCGCGCGGGGTCGCGGCGTAGCTCGACGGATCGCTCGCCGCGCAGTACGTCGCGGGCGTCCGGGCCCAATCGAAGCCCGCCGTGCCCTTCGACATCGACCACCAGGAGTCCCATGGCGACCAACTGGCGGAATACCGAGCGCCATTCGTCGCGCGTCAATTCGGCGCCGACGCCGTGGGTGGTTAGTTGGTCGTGGCGGAAGCGGCGGATGCGTTCGGTGTCGCCGCCCAGCAGCACGTCGATGACATGGGCGGCGCCGAATATCTGGTCGGTGCGGTAGACGCAGGACAACGCTTTTTGCGCGGCCTCGGTGCCGTCGAAGCTCTCGACCGGCTCCAGGCAGGTGTCGCAGTTGCCGCAAGCCTGTTCCATGGTCTCGCCGAAATAGCCCAGCAGAACCTGGCGTCGGCAGCGCGTGGTTTCGCAGTAGCCGATCAGCGCGTCGAGCTTCTGGCGCTCGATCTGCTTTTGGCGCTCGGGCGAGTCCGATGTCTCGATCATTTGGCGCAGCTTGCTAACGTCGCCCATGCCATAGACCATCCAGGCATCCGACGGCAGCCCGTCGCGCCCGGCCCGGCCGGTTTCCTGGTAATAGGCCTCCATGCTTTTCGGCAGGTCCAGGTGGACGACATAGCGCACGTCGGGCTTGTCGATGCCCATGCCAAAAGCAATTGTCGCGACCACCACGACGCCGTCTTCCTTGATGAAGCGATCCTGGCGCGCCCCGCGCGCGTCCTTGTCCAGGCCCGCGTGATAGGCCAGCGCGGTGTAGCCCTTGCCGGCCAGCCAGGCGGCGGTGTCGTCGACCTTGCGACGCGACAGACAGTAGACGATGCCGGAATGGCTACTCTCCGGCCCGCCATGGTCGCGTTCCAGAAAATCGAGCAATTGCGCGCGCGCGTTGGTCTTTGGCTGGACCCGGTAGCGGATGTTGGGCCGGTCGAACCCGGCCTCGAACACGCGCCCGTCGGCGAGCTCCAGGCGCTCGGCGATATCGCGCCGGGTCGGGCCGTCGGCGGTGGCGGTCAGCGCGATGCGGGGCACGGCGGGAAAACGGTTGTGGAGAACCGTCAGTTGGCGGTATTCGGGCCGGAAATCGTGACCCCACTGGGACACGCAATGGGCCTCGTCGATGGCGAATAGGGCCAGCTCGCAGCCATCCAACAGATCGAGAAAGCCGTCGGTAAGCAGGCGCTCGGGCGCGACATAGACGAGGTCCAGCTGTCCCGCCCGCATGGCGCGCTCCACGGTCGCGGCCTCGGCGAAGGGCACCGACGAATTCAACGCCGCGGCGCGAACGCCGAACTGTTTCAGCGCGGTCACCTGGTCCCGCATCAGGGCGATCAGCGGCGACACCACGACGCAGACGCCGGGCCGGCACAGCGCCGGCAGCTGATAGCACAATGACTTGCCGCCGCCGGTCGGCGCCAGCACCAGCGCGTCGCCGCCGGCCACCACATGGTCGATAATTTCGCGCTGCTGGCCCCGGAAGGACTCGAAGCCGAATACGTCGCGCAGCAGCTCTAGCGGTCGGTCGCCCATGGCCGCGATTGTCGACTGGCATCGCCGCGTTGGCAATGGCCTCGTGGTTGCTTATTGAGCGGGGGTTAGCAGGTAGGTGTGGACCAGGGAGGCGGAGTCGCCGTTTCTGTACCGGGTCACCAGACTGGCCGGGTCGAGGCCATCCATATCGAAATCGAAATACCGGGACAGCAGATCGAGCGCTTCCAGCATCTGTCGCACCACGAACCAACGGCCGGTCGTGGCGTCGAAATGGAACATCTCGAAGCTCATCAAACAGTGTCCGCCGGGGGCCAGAAGACGCCGGATTTCCTCGCAATGCCGTTCGATCTGGTCCCGCAACAGGGTCGAGCGCAGCCGCTCCATGGCGGGCCGCAGGCGGTCTTCCTCGCGCCGGTCCGGCGCGCCCAGCCGCTGCGCGGCGCGGTTCGCGAAATAGTCGTAGGGCTGATGCTCGAACTGCGAGACCAGCATCGACGAGGTCACCAGATCGATGCCGTGGTCGGCGATCGACAGGCTGGTGCGGTGGCGACGCACCCGCTTGGCCAGGGCATTGGCGCCGGCAAAGGCCTGGCGCCAGCTGGTGACGCCGTCTAGCGCGGCGTCGACGCCGGCGCCGAAGCCGGCGGCGTAGCCCGCGGTGGCGTCCTCGTAATGCACGGCCGGCCGCTCGCCCAGGGCGTAGGCGGCGCATGTCGGCGGATCGCCGTCGCCCGGCTTGAAGTTGCGGCAGACGCCTTGGCGCGGGCTGTCCGGCGCCGCGTAGTGGCGGCAATAGGCCCTGGCGTCGCTCGATTCCAGGCTGCAATAGGTACAGGCCGGGTCCCCATCGTCGCCGCGCGTGATAATGGACTGACACAGCCCCGCCTCGACGCTGCCCGGCACCCAATCGACCAGATGAATGTCAGCGCCCGAGCGCACCAGGAATGGATAGGGTATGTCGTTCAACGCGCCCGCGCCAAGACAGGCGACCGTCCGGGGTTTCAGCGCCGCCACCGCGCGGGTCATGACGTCGCGCTGCTCGGCGAAGTTGCGGCGCGTCCGTTTCAGCCGATTACGGTACTTGGTCTCCGCATCGGCGCTGGAAAGATAATCCCGCCATGGCATCGACATGACCCACTCGCCCCTCGGTCGCCGGGTCGCGCCCTCCCAACCGCTCGCGCCCGGGTCTGGCCCATCGCCCTTCGATACCTATGACATATCCCTAATCCGTTTACGGGTAATCATGGGTGGGAGAATTTACGGTGTCCCTAGCTTCATCGCTCAAAAAATAACCAGAATACATTTTTAAGATCAAAATATAACCGATCGACTTCTGTATTGCCTAAAATTTAGTCGTTTTCATAAAATACGAAACGCGTGAGACGATCCCATAAACGCCAATTTATGTGTGATTCCAATCGGATAGATCGTTTCGGACAAGGCCGGCGGCGCCTGGCACGGCCCTTGCTGTTTGCCTGGCAGTCGAAACGAACTTCCATGGGAGATGTTAACCATGACGAAAATTGCGCGGATTAGCCGGGCCCTTGGCATGGCCGGCATCCTGGCCGGCGCCAGCCTTGCCGGGCCGGCGGTCGCCGAGGACACCATCAAGATCGGCGTGCTGCACTCGTTGTCCGGCACCATGGCGATCAGCGAGACCACGCTGAAGGACACCATCTTGATGTTGGTCGACGATCTCAACAAGAACGGCGGCCTGCTTGGCAAGAAGGTCGAGGCGGTGGTGGTCGATCCGGCCTCCAACTGGCCGCTATTCGCCGAAAAGGCGCGCGAGTTGATTGAGAAGGAAAAGGTCGCGGTGGTGTTCGGTTGCTGGACCTCGGTGTCGCGCAAGTCCGTGCTGCCGGTATTCGAGGAACTCAACGGCCTGCTGTTCTATCCGGTCCAGTACGAGGGCGAGGAAAGCTCGCGCAACGTTTTCTACACCGGCGCGGCGCCCAATCAGCAGGCGATTCCGGCGGTCGAGTATCTGATGAGCGAGGAAGGCGGCGGCGCGGAGCGCTGGGTGCTGCTGGGCACCGACTACGTCTATCCGCGCACCACCAACAAGATCCTGCGCGCCTTCCTGCATTCCAAGGGCGTCGATGACGCCGACATCATGGAAGAGTACACGCCGTTCGGCCATTCCGACTGGCAGACCATCGTCAGCCGCCTCAAGGCCTTTGGCGCGGAGGGCAAGAAGACGGCGGTGATCTCCACCATCAACGGCGACGCCAACGTGCCGTTCTACAAGGAACTCGCCAACCAGGGCGTCAAGGCCGAGGACATCCCGGTGATGGCGTTCTCCGTCGGCGAGGAGGAACTGGCCGGGCTCGATACCGGCCCGCTGGTCGGCCACCTGGCCGCGTGGAACTACTTCATGTCGGTCGAAACCGACGAAAACGCCGCCTTCATCGAGAAATGGCACGCCTTCATCGGCGACGAGGACCGCGTCACCAACGATCCCATGGAAGCCCATTACATCGGCTTCAACATGTGGGTCCAAGCGGTGCGCCAGGCCGGCAGTACCGACGTCGACGCGGTGCGTCAGGCCATGTACGGCCAGACCGTGATCTCGTTGACCGGCTATACCTCGGTGATGAATCCCAACCATCATCTGTCCAAGCCGGTCTTGATCGGTGAAATCCAGGCCGACGGTCAGTTCGAGACCGTGTGGGAGACCGACGGTCCGGTGATCGGCGACGCGTGGAGCGACTTCATTCCCGAAAGCGCCAAGCTGACCGCCGACTGGACCTATCCGTGGGTGTGCGGCAACTGCGTCGAGCCCAGGTTCGCCGCCGCGCAATAACCGACGACGGATCGGGTTTTCGGGGGGCGCGCGTGGCGCCCCCCGTTCCGTCCCAGGCGTCCTGGAATTTGTGAGTCATAGACATGTCGCGCGTCTGGCGTCTTGTTTTCCTTTTGCTCGTTGTGATCGCCGGCGCGACATCCGCCGCGCGGGCCGACGGTATCGATGACCTGATCGCCGCGCTCAATACAAAGAATTTTTCTGACAAGATCGCCGCCGTGGAAGCCTTGGCTGGCGCGGCCGATCCGCGCGCGGTTGCCGTGCTCGAGGCGCTGAGCGCCGGCAAGCTTTATGCCCGCAAGGCCGACGGCGCGGTAGTGGTCGCGGAAAAACAAGACAAGCGGTATCTGCTGAGCGATCCGGTGAGTGGCGCGGCGCTCGGCGATGTGGCCAAGAAAGAAATCAAGAAAATCCGCGTCAACAACAAGTTGCGCGCGACCATCACCGCGGCGCTGGGCGGGTTGACCCTGCGCGACCCGGACCCGGACCGGCGCCTGGCGGCGGCGCGCGCGGTGATGAAATCGCGCGCCGCCGATCTGACCCCGGTTCTGGAGACCGCGCTGGCCACGGAAACCGATGACGCGGTTCGCGACGCCATGACGCTGGCGCTGGCGGCGATCCGGTTGACCGGCGCGGCGGACGCGGCGCGCCGTATCGAGGCCGCCAAGACGCTGGCCACGGCGGGCGAGCCGGAAGTCCGCGCGCTTCTGCTGTCGCGCGTACGCGAAGACAAGGACGGTGGGTTCACTGAGTCCGACCCGACCGTGCGCGCGGCGGTGGACCAGGCGCTCAAGCGAATCGAAAGCCGGCTCGAATTCTGGGCCATCGTCGGCAACCTGTTCCAGGGCCTCAGCCTGGGCTCGGTGCTGCTCCTGGCCGCGATCGGACTGGCGATCACCTTCGGCGTGATGGGCGTGATCAACATGGCCCACGGCGAGATGATCATGCTCGGCGCCTACACCACGTTCGCGGTCCAAGAGGTCTTTCGCGCGCATTTTCCGGCCGCGTTCGACTGGTCGCTGTTCGTCGCCATACCGGCGGCCTTCCTGGTCGCGGGCCTGGTTGGCATCGCCATCGAGCGCGGCATCATCCGGTTTCTCTACGGCCGCCCGCTGGAGACCCTGCTCGCCACCTGGGGCTTGAGCCTGGTCCTGCAACAGTTGGTGCGCACCGTGTTTGGGCCGACCAACCGCGACGTCGGCAGCCCCAGTTGGATGATGGGCGGTATCGAGCTCGACGGCGGCGTCATCCTGACCTACAACCGGATCGCCATCATCGTCTTCAGTCTGCTCGTGCTTGGTACGCTCATTGTTATCCTGCGCAAGACCTCGTTCGGTCTGCGCATGCGCGCGGTGACGCAGAACCGGCGCATGGCCGCCAGCATGGGAATCCGAACGGGAAGCATCGACGCGCTGACCTTCGGCCTGGGTTCCGGCATCGCCGGCATGGCCGGGGTGGCGCTGAGCCAGATCGACAACGTGAGCCCCAACCTGGGCCAGTCCTACATCATCGATTCCTTCATGGTGGTGGTGTTCGGCGGGGTGGGGAACCTGTGGGGCACCCTGGTCGGCGCCATGAGCATCGGGCTGTTCAACAAGTTCCTCGAGCCTTCCGTGGGCGCGGTGATGGCGAAAATCTTGATCCTCGTCTTGGTGATCCTGTTCATCCAGAAGCGCCCGCGCGGCCTGTTCGCGCTCAAGGGCCGCGCGGTGGACGCCTGAGCCATGGCGCGGACACATCTTCTGACCCCCGGCGGGCGCATCTTCCTCGCCATCGTGATAGCGGCCGCGGTCCTGGTGCCGCTGTTCAATCTTGCCGTCCCGGAAGGGTCCGCGTTGCACGTGCCGAACTATGTCGTCAGCTTGCTGGGCAAGTATCTGTGCTACGCGCTGCTCGCCATCAGCGTCGATCTGATCTGGGGTTTCTGCGGCATCCTCAGCCTCGGCCACGGCGCGTTTTTCGCCCTCGGCGGCTATGCCATGGGCATGTACCTGATGCGCCAGATCGGCGATCGCGGGGTCTACGGCAACGCCGAGTTGCCCGACTTCATGGTGTTCCTCGATTGGACGGAGTTGCCGTGGTACTGGCATGGCTTCGACGTCTTCGCGTTCGCCGCCCTGATGGTGTTTCTGGCGCCAGGCGCGCTGGCCCTGGTGTTCGGCTGGCTGGCGTTCCGCTCGCGCGTCACCGGGGTCTATCTTTCGATCATCACCCAGGCCATGACCTTTGCCTTGATGCTGGCCTTCTTTCGCAACGACATGGGCTTCGGCGGCAATAACGGGATGACCGATTTCAAGGAAATCCTGGGTTTCGACCTGCGCTCCGACGGCACCCGCGCCGGCTTGTTCGCCGCCAGCGCGGTGGCCCTGGCGCTGGGCTATCTGCTGTGCCGCTGGATCGTCGCCTCCAAGCTGGGCCGCGTGCTGATCGCGATCCGCGACGCCGAGAACCGGGTCCGCTTCCTGGGCTACCGGGTCGAGCATTACAAGCTGTTCGTATTCACCGTCTCGGCCATGCTGGCCGGTCTCGCCGGCGCGCTGTACGTGCCGCAGGTCGGCATCATCAATCCCGGCGAATTCGCGCCGCCCATTTCGATCGAGATCGTCATCTGGGTCGCGGTCGGCGGACGCGGATCGCTGTATGGCGCGGCGCTGGGCGCGGTGCTGGTCAACTACGCCAAGACCTATTTCACCGGCGCCCTGCCGGAAGCCTGGCTGTACCTGCTGGGCGGGCTGTTCATCGCCACCACGCTGTTCCTGCCCAAGGGCCTGGTCGGCACCGTGCCGGCGCTGATTTGGCGCCGCGGCGGCGGCAAGGGCGACGATGGCGATGGCGATGGCGGTGGCGGTGGCGGGCTGTCGCGCCTGATCGACAAGGTGCGCATGGGAGGCGTCCATGGCTGAATGGCAAATGCCGGCGCGGCCGCGCTCGAAGCTCGCCGCCGAGGTCACGGACACGGTGCTCTATCTCGACGGCGTCACGGTCAGCTTCGACGGTTTCAAGGCGCTCAACAATCTCAGCCTGATGATTTTCGCCGGCGAGATGAGCGCCGTGATCGGCCCCAACGGCGCCGGCAAGACCACCATGATGGACGTGATCAGCGGCCGTACCCGGCCCGACGACGGCGTGGTGCTTTTTCGCGGCGACATCGACCTGACCGAACTCGACGAGGCGGCGATCGCCCAACTCGGCATCGGCCGGAAGTTCCAAAAACCCACCGTGTTCGAAAGCCAGACCGTGTTCGAGAACCTCGAGCTGGCGCTGGCAATGGACCGGGGCCTGATGGCGTCGCTGTTCCACCGTCTCGCGCCCGCGCAACGCGAACGCATCGACGAGGTGCTTGAGACTGTGGCCTTGCGCGATTCGCGCGCCGCGTTGGCCGGATCGCTGTCGCATGGCCAGAAGCAGTGGCTGGAGATCGGCATGTTGTTGATGCAGGACCCGTACCTGCTGATGGTCGATGAGCCCGTCGCCGGCATGACCGACGCCGAGACCGAGCAGACCGCCGCGCTTCTGCGCGAAATCGCCACCACCCACTCCGTGCTCGTGGTCGAGCACGACATGGAATTCGTCCGCGCCCTCGACACCCGCGTCACCGTGCTGCACGAAGGCGCGGTACTGGCCCAGGGCAGCATGGAGACCGTGCAGAACGACCAGCGCGTCATCGAAGTCTACCTGGGACGCTAGGGGAGGGGCCCGGGAATGAGTCACGGACACGCCGCGCTAACAAACCGCGCCACCCAATTTCCCCCTCCCCCCTCGCGGGGGAAGGTTGGGGTGGTGGGGTGCCGCGCATTGCGCGGCCACGAACAGATCCGGCCATCAAGGTTATCGCCACAACGAATTTTCACGGGCCAATCCACCTCAGGGACCGGTCGGGACTTCAACCACGGCCGTCCTGTTCGGTTACGAACCACATGCGTCCCGTCTTTGCTGTCTTGCGACGCCTCGCGTCGCGCCCCCCCACCCCAACCTTCCCCCGCGAGGGGGGAGGGGGAGACGCCACGGCGGTGGGCGGCCTGATCATGCTGCAAGCCGAAAACCTCGATCTGTTCTACGGCGCGTCGCAGGCATTGCGGGGCGTGGGCATCAGCGCGCGCATGGGCGAGGTGACCTGCGTGCTGGGGCGCAACGGGGTCGGCAAGACCAGCCTGCTGCGCGCCATCGTCGGCCAGCACCGCGTCGCCAAGGGGCGCGTGACGTGGCTGGACGAGGACATCACCCGCATGGCGGCGCACGACCGCGCGCGCCGCGGCATCGCCTATGTGCCGCAGGGACGCGAGATATTTCCGTTGCTCACCGTGGACGAGAACCTGCGCTCCGGCTTCGCGGCCCTGGCCCGGCCGATGCGCCACGTGCCGGAGGAGGTGTTCTCGCTGTTTCCGGTCCTGGCCGACATGTTGCACCGGCGCGGCGGCGATCTTTCGGGCGGCCAGCAGCAACAGCTCGCCATCGCCCGGGCGTTGGTCATGCGCCCTAAATTGTTGGTGCTCGACGAGCCCACCGAGGGTATCCAGCCGTCGATCATCAAGGACATCCAGCGCATCATCGCCCTGTTGCGCGACCGCGGCGACATGGCGATCCTGCTGGTCGAGCAATATTTCGAGTTCGCCCGCGACCTCGCCGACTCTTATGTCGTCATGGACCGCGGCCAGGTGGTGCGGTCGGGCGCGCGGGCTGACATGGAAGAAGCCGAGATACGCCGTTATCTGACCGTGTGAGCACGCGCGGGGCGGCCCCGACATAAACGAACTTGCGGCCACCGTCCCGCCCGGCCTATTGGTCTGGCCGTGACGTCGTCTCCGATCATCAGCGCGCTCAGCGTCCCCGGCAACGTGCGCGGCATGGCCCTGATGTTCGTGGCGACGATGTTCTTTTCCGCGATGCACGCCGCGATCCGTTATTACTCGGCCGAGCTGCACCCGTTCGAACTGGCGTTCTTCCGCAACCTGTTCGGTTTGATCGTGGTGCTGCCGTGGTTCATCCGCCATGGGCTGGCGCCGCTGCGCACCCAGCGCCTGCCGCTGCACGGCCTGCGCGCGCTGCTCAATCTCGTGGGCATGCTGACCTTTTTTTACGCGTTGAGCCTGATCCCGTTGTCGCGGGCCGCCGCGCTGTCGTTTTCCGCGCCGCTGTTCGCCACGGTGCTGGCGGTACTGTTCCTCGGCGAGGTGGTGCGCGCGCGGCGCTGGACGGCGATCCTGTTCGGCTTCGCGGGAACCATGGTGGTGCTGCGGCCCGGCTTGGAGTCGATCGGTTCGGGCGAGATTATGATGCTCATGTCGTCGGCCGTGTGGGCCTGCGCGCTGATGGTGATCAAGTCGCTGACGCGCACCGAATCCACCATCACCATCACCAGCTACATGTTGTTGCTGATGGTGCCGCTGTCGGCGATCCCGGCCGCCTTGGTCTGGGAGTGGCCGCGCTGGGACCAGTTGATATGGCTCGCCGGAATCGGCATGGCGGGCACCATCGGCCAGCTTCTGATGACCCAGGCGCTCAAGGAAGGCGAAACCAACGTGGTCATGCCGCTCGATTTCTTCAAGCTGATCTGGGCGGTGCTGCTGGGCTACCTGTTGCTCGGCGAGGTGCCCGACATGTTCACCTGGATCGGCGGCGCCATGATCTTCCTCGGCGGCACCTATATCGCCTACCGCGAAAGCAAGCTGCGCGCCGCGGCGAATTTGAAACCACCCGATCGATAACCGGTCGGGACTTGCGTTCCGCCCGGACTCGGACCAGGATTGACGCGGTCGTGTTGCCTGGAGGAGCCGCCGATGACGCCCGAGGAAGTTCTTGCCCAGCCGCCGCGCGTGCTCAGCCAACGCCAGCGCGAGGCTTATTTCGAAGACGGCTATATCATGGTCGAAAGCCTGATCGACGAGGCTTGGTTGGAGCGTTTGCGCGCGGTCACCGCCGAGTTCATCGAGCGCAGCCGCGCCGTCGCCGAGTCCGACGAGCAGTTCGATTTGGCGCCCGGCCACGGCGCGTCGCGGCCCCGGGTGCGCCGCATCAAGCAGCCCGACGCCCAGCATCCGCTCTATTGGGAATATGCCAACGACATCATCGCCGACGTCGCCGCCGACCTGGTCGGACCCGACGTCACCTTTCACCACGCCAAGCTCAATTTCAAATGGCACGAAGGCGGCGACCGGGTGGAGTGGCACCAGGACATCCAGTTCTACCCGCACACCAATTACAGCCCGCTGGCCATCGCCACCTATATCGAGGACGCGGGCATGGACGACGGACCGGTCGTGGTGTTGCGCGGCAGCCATGACGGCCCGCTCTACGACCAGTACGACGCCGACGGCAACTGGACCGGCGGCCTGTCGGACGCGGACGTGGCCGCGCTTGATGAGTCCAAGGTCGCCTATCTGCACGGACCGGCCGGGTCGATCACCGTGCACAACTGCCGCACGGTGCACAGTTCCCTGGCCAGCAAGGCGGACGACGGCCGGCCGTTGCTGATCAACGCCTACGCGGCGGCCGACGCGCTGCCCTATACGGTGAACCCGTCCGCCTCCGAGCACAACCGCGCCCTGGTGCGCGGCGCGCCGGCGCGCTGGGCGCATCACGACCCGCGCCCGTGCCTGATCCCGCCCGACTGGTCGGGTGGCTACAGTTCCATCTTCGCCGCCCAGGCGGGCGAGGATTCCGGCTAGGGCGTGTTCGGGAAGCCTTACAGCCCTTCCATCAGCAACAGGGTGCCGGTGGAGCCGGCTTGGCGCGCGTCGCGTTGGGGCCGGTATTCGTCCGAGTCGTACCATTTCCCGGCGGCGTCCATCGACGGGAATTCGAGGATCACGGCGACGCTCGGCGGGTCGCCCGGCCCTTCGAGTTTGTCCATTTCGGTGGCGCGGGCGATATAACGGCCGCCGTGTGATTCGACCATCGCCTGGACTTTTGGAATGTAGTCTTCGACCCAGGACGGATCGGTTACCGTCACGTATCCCATCACATAAGCGACCATTGCGGTGTCTCCCGTTTATCAACGTTGATCATTCGTCGTCTTGCGACGCGCGCGAACATAGCACGGGCGGCCTTACGGCTGTAAATCACGGGCGGCCTTACGGCTGTAAATCTATGACGCGGTGCGGTCGGCGAGCAGCGCTTGGGCCCTGTCGCGCAGCTTGGCGCGTTGGATCTTGACCCCATTGGGGCCCGTGGTCACCGGAAAGGCGTCCACCGCAATGATCCGCGCCGGCACCTTGTACTTGGCCAGTCCCTTGCGGCAATGGGCCGCGATATCGGACTCGGAAAACCGCGCGCCCGCCGCCGGTATGACGAACGCCACCGGCACGGTGCCGCGGTCGCCGTCGGCGCCGACCACCTGGCAGCCATCGACCGAGGCGTGGCCCTGCACGTAGTCCTCGATCTCCTGGGGGTTCACCAGGAACCCGCCGAGGCGCAGCACGTCGCCCATGCGCGACAGGAACGTGAAGGCCCCGCCCGCGTGGGTCATGCCCAGATCGCCGCTGCGGAAGAAGCCGTCTTCGGTGAAGGCGGCGGCCGTGGCTTCCGGGTTGTCGACATATTCCGCCATCAGGCTGGGACCGCGCAGTTCCAATTCGCCGATTTCGCCGTGGCCCAGCAGCGCGCCGGAGTCCGGGTCCCGCACGCGCACCCGCGCTTGCGGAGACACCAGCCGGCCGCCCATGGTGGCGCGGGTCGCCAAGTCCGCGTCCGGTGGCTGGAACGCGAACAGCGCCTGAATTTCGCTGGTGCCGTAGAGGCCGACCAGCGCGAGGCCGCGCGCGTCGGCGCGGGCGGCGATGTCGTGCAGGGCGGGGGTGAAGCTGCCGAACCCGGCGAAGCGGATGGTGGGGAAGGGCCGTTCCTCGTCCGTGGCGTCGAGCAGGCGGGCGATCATGTCGTCGCTTCCGTTAAAATGGGTGATCCGGTGCGAGGTGATCATTTGCGCGGCGCGAGACGCGTCGAAGCGCGGCATCAACACCAACGCCGCGCCGCCGGTCAGCGCGCCGATCGCCTGGGACAGGCCGAACACGCCGCAAAACGGGATCGCGTGCAATACCTTGCTGGCGGTTGCGTCGTAGCCGAAGGCCGCCGCCACGTCGCGGCCATGGCGGACGATGCTGGCCTGGTTGTGCAGCACCAGCTTGGGCTTGTTGGTGGTTCCCGACGTGGTGAAGGTGACGCAGCCGGTGTCGGGCGCGGCGTGGTCGTCCGCATAGGGCGGAATGGTCGCTTCCAGATCGTCGTAGCGCACGGCCGCGCGGCCACGGACTCGCGCCGGCGCGTCGTCGCCGACAACGATCACGGTTTCCAGCGCGCTCAGGGCGCCGTCATCGACATCGTCCAGGATGCCGGCGAAATCGATGTCGTTGAATTGTGGCGCCAGCGCCAGAACCTTGGCGCGCGAACGGCGCAACAGATCGCCGATCTCGGCGCCGCGAAACCGCGTGTTGAGCGCCACCGCCACGGCGCCCAGGCGGGCGCAGGCGAAGAACAGGATCAGCCAGGCCGGCACGTCCGGCAACCACAGCGCCACCCGGTCGCCCGGTCCCACGCCGAGCCCCGCCAGGCCGCGAGCCACCTTGCGGCTAAGATCGTCGAGCGCGGCGAAGCTGGTCGCGCGCCCGTCGTGAATCAGCGCCGGCGCGCCGGGCCGGCGCGCGCGCAAGGTGTCGAGCAACGCGGTGAGCGTGTCGTCGGACACGGTGGGGTCTCCTCCAATTTCGCGGCATTATCCCGGAACGCATCACGGTTTGCCAAGCATCCCGCTTGTGCCTAGCATCGCGGCAACAGGAGGACACCACCGATGACCGACACACCGGGTCCCGATCTTGCCTACCAAAACTATCTCGCCGAGGGCGCGTTCATGATCCAGAAATGCGGCGGCTGCGGCCGCCACGTATTCTATCCGCGCGTGTTCTGTCCGCATTGCGCCTCGGACGAGCTGGACTGGGTGCGCCCGTCCGGCGACGGCACGGTCTATGCCACCAGCGTGGTGCGCCAACGGCCCGAGAAAGGCCCCCATTACAACGTCGCCCTGGTCGAGCTGGCGGAAGGGCCGCGGGTGATGAGCCGGGTCGAGGGCGTCGCGCCCGAGGACGTGACCATTGGCATGGCGGTCACCGCTGAAGTCGATCGCGGCGGCGACGCGCCACTGGTGATCTTCCGACCCAAGGCGGGCGCGTCGTGAGCGGCTTGCGCGGCGCGGCGGCCGTGGTCGGCGTCGGGCATGCGTGTCTCGGCGAGGCGCCGGGGCTGTCGCCCATCGAGATTCTGGCTCAAGCGGCCGAGGCCGCGGTGCGCGACGCCGGCCTCAAGATGGCCGACGTGGACGGCATCATCAGCGCCTCGCCGGTCTACAACATGGCGTCGATGACGGCGGCCGAATATCTCGGCATCCGCCCGCGCTTCACCGATTCCACCACGCTGGGCGGCTCGTCTTTCGTCTCGCACATCACGCCGGCGGCGCTGGCCTTGGAAGCGGGGCTGTGCGACGTGGTGTTGATCGCCTATGGCAGCAACCAGCGCTCGGCCACCGGGCGACTGGTGTCCAACTCCTACCCAGACGCCTACGAGGGTCCGTATAATTTGCGCCAACCCATCACGTCCTACGCCCTGGCCGCCTCGCGCCACATGTACCAGTACGGCACCACCCGCGAGCAACTGGCCGAGGTCGCGGTGGCGGCGCGGGCGTGGGCGCGGCTCAACCCGGAAGCCTTCATGCGCGGTCCGCTGTGCATCGACGACGTGCTGGCCTCGCGCATGATCAGCGATCCGTTGAGCAAGCTCGACTGCTGTTTGGTCACCGACGGCGGCGGCGCCATGGTGGTGGTCCGCGCCGAGCGCGCCAAGGACATGCCGAACGCGCCGGTCTATGTGCTGGGCCACGCCACGGCGCATTGGCACCGCTATATCAGCCAGATGGAGGACCTGACCGTGACGGCGGCGACG
>SMVB01073978.1_pt1 | contig 22242 bp, 20 predicted proteins | sample 2456461 | NCBI WGS metagenome assembly SMVB01 (sample SAMN11095934, study PRJNA526329) | marine sediment metagenome | biome: Marine sediment; feature: Surficial sediment; material: Deep marine sediment; isolation source: Hadal surficial sediment | place: Pacific Ocean | collected 2014-05 | depth...
GGACCCGGAGGAACTGAACAAGATTCTGACGGCTACAGCGACACTGGAATTTCGCATGGTCGACACTGCGGGCGACAGCCCCGGGTCACGTCGCTACCCCGGTCGCGAAGGTATCTCCGGGCAACTGCTGAAGCGTGAGGTCATTGCGTCAGGTGATCAGATTGTCGACGCGGAATCCGGTTTCAGTGAGGGAATGCCGGCCGTATTCATCACCCTCGATGCTGCCGGTGGTGCAAGCATGCTGAGGAATACGCGCGCCAACCTCAACAAGCCAATGGCCACCTTGTTCATCGAGACCCGACGCGAAACCGTAAACAATGCCGATGGCAGCGTTGGCTATCGTACGATAAGAACCGAAGAAATTATCAACACTGCGACCATTCGCGGTGTCTTCAAAAACAGCTTCCGTACGACCGGCCTGGCCGCCAGTGAAGCACGCAATTTAGCGTTATTGCTGCGCGCAGGTGCCCTTGCTGCGCCGGTCTATAAAGTCGAAGACCGCACCATCGGTCCGAGTCTCGGCCAGGACAACATCGATCGCGGATTCAGTGCCGTGTCGATCGGCTTTCTCGCGGTGATTGTGTTCATGGCGATCTATTACCGCGGATTTGGCCTGATTGCCGACATGGCATTGTTTGTCAACCTTGTCCTGATCGTCGCACTACTTTCACTGTTGCAGGCATCATTGACCCTGCCTGGCATTGCCGGGATCGTCCTGACCATCGGCATGGCCGTTGACGCAAACGTATTGATATTCGAAAGAATCAGGGAAGAACTGGCGTCGGGTAATTCAGTCCAGGGCAGTATCCACTCCGGGTACGAGAAAGCATTGTCGTCCATTGCGGATGCCAACATAACGACCCTGATCGCGGCGGTCGTGTTATTTGCCTTTGGCACTGGCCCGATCAAGGGATTTGCGATAACGCTGTCACTCGGCATCATCACCTCGATGTTTACTGCAATTATCGGAACGCGCGCCGTAGTCAACAAGATATTCGGCGGGCGCAGGCTCGAGTCCCTGCCGATCTGAGGCCCGCAATGCGACTGTTTAAAGAAAAACCAAGCATCGATTTCCTGGGCAGGACCCGTCGAAATATCGCCATCGGCTTCTCCGTCGTTCTGATCGTTATCTCGATCGGCACGCTCGCTATTCGCGGTCTTGATTTTGGTATCGATTTTACCGGCGGTGTACTGCTCGAGGTTGGCTATTCAGAGTCGGCAAACCTGCCGGGCATCCGCAGTAGATTGCGTGATGCTGGTTACGATGATTATCGAGTGACGAGGTTTGGGGCGGATACGGACGTGCAGGTTCGACTACCGCCGCAAATAGGTGTCGAGCCCGATGCGATCAGGGAATCGCTGCGTGAAATACTGGCCGCGGATGACCCCAACGTGGAACTCCGGCGAGTTGAGTTCGTGAGCGCTCAGGTCGGTGATGAGCTAACTGAACAGGGCGGACTGGCAATGATTTTCGTCCTGATTATGATTTTCGCCTACGTCATGTTCCGTTTTCAGTGGAAGTTTGCGGCCGGCGCGGTCGCGGCGCTTGCTCATGATGTCATCCTGACCATCGGGTTTTTTTCCGTATTCGGAATTTCGTTTGATCTTTCCGTCGTTGCGGCAGTGCTTGCGGTGATCGGCTATTCGCTGAATGACACCGTCGTCACTTTCGATCGCATCCGGGAGAATTTCGTGAAGCTTCGCGGCGTAAGTTCGGAAGAATCGATGAACATATCGATCAACGAGGTGCTGGCACGAACGATTATTACTGGCGTAACTACGTTACTGGTATTGACCGCGCTCCTGGTACTTGGCGGTGAATCGGTAGCACCGTTTTCGATGGCACTGATCGTCGGAATTGTTGTAGGTACTTACTCGTCGATCTATACGGCGAGTACCGTAGCATTGATACTCGATGTCAGCGCACAGGACCTGATGCCGCCGGAAGCGGATCCGGACCTGATCGATGATCTGCCTTGATCGCAATCGCCCGCCAGTAGGAGCCCGGCCCACCGAGCGATGTTCTTTGATTGGCGGTGGTTGATTTACCCTTGGCAAACATTGAAGGCCATGTTGCAAAACATGCCGCTCAATGTTTTTCGCCCGGTGGGCCGGGCTCCTACGAATCCTTGCCACAATTTCCGGCAATCGAACAAGCAAAATTCGCTACGATTCCCACGGATCCTTGCCACAATTTCCGGCAATCGAACAAGCAAGATTCGCTACGATTGTTGGGAGAACATTTCCTTGATTTCCGGAGCGAACTGCTTGGCAAGCGCGGCGTAGATTTTCGGCGTTCCGGCCAATACATGACCCGACTGCAGGAAATCCTCGCTGCCATCCAGGCCGCTGATAATGCCGCCTGCTTCGCGGATGATCAGCGCACCGGCGGCCAGGTCCCAGATGCTTAGCCCAGTCTCCCAGAATCCGTCCAAACGGCCTGCGGCAACATAGCAAAGGTCGAGCGCCGCGGCGCCGCCCCGGCGGATTCCCTCGGTATGCCTGATTGCACTGACCAGCATCCTCAGATACGGCTCGAGCGCCATGTTGGAGTCGCGAAACGGAAACCCGGTACCAATCAATGCCCGCTCGAGCGAAGTCCGGTTGCTTACGCGAATTTTTCTGCCGTCGAGCTGCGCGCCTTGTCCGCGGGATGCAGTGAATAACTCCTGCCGCATGGGATCATAGACGGCGCCGTGTTCGAGGCGGCCGTTGTGCATCAGGCCGACCGAAACGCAGAACACCGGGAACCCGTGCAGATAGTTGGTCGTCCCGTCCAAGGGGTCGATGACCCACAGGAACTCGGAGTCGCCCTGCCGGCCGCTTTCTTCAGCGAGAATTGCGTGCTCGGGATAGTGCCTGTGAATCACGGAAATGACCGCTTTTTCGGCATTGCGGTCTGCTTCGCTGACGAAATCGTTGCGGCCCTTCTTCTCGACTTTAAGTTTGTCGAGTTTGTTGAGGTGGCGGAAAAGAGTATCGCCGCCGCGCCGGGCAGCCATGACTGCCACATTGAGCATTGCTTCCATGTGATGATTCCGCCAGTTTGAAAAAGAACAATCTCCCGAACCGAACCGATCCAAACCGGTGCGGGGCGGTAGAATACCAGACCTCTGGAGTAGCTGGACCGCAATTCGAGTGAACGTACGCATCATCCTTGTCGGTACAACGCATCCCGGAAACATCGGGGCGACGGCACGTGCCATGAAGAATATGGGGCTGGCTGATCTGACGCTGGTCAAACCACGGTATTTTCCACACGCTGACGCAACGACACGCGCATCCGGTGCCGAGGACATCCTGCAATCCACAAAGCTTGTTGACAGCCTCACAGAGGCCTTGAGCGATTGCACTTATGTGGCGGGCGCCAGCGCCCGCTCAAGATCGATCGGCTGGCCAAGCATGGCGCCGCGTGATTGTGCGCAAAGATTGTTGCAGGAGAGCGCGCACGGTGTTGCGGCGGCGGTGTTCGGGCCGGAACAGTCCGGGTTGACGAATGAGGACCTCGATCGCTGTAACACGCTCCTTACTATCCCGACCGAAGCCGGATTCAGCTCACTAAATCTTGCCATGGCGGTGCAGATTCTCGCCTACGAATTACGGGTTGCCGGCATCACCGCAGAGGAGCCGCCGCCGGAAGCAGAGACCCCGTCGGCGACCGGTGCCGAGCTTGAAAATTTTTATATGCACCTGGAACAGGTACTGACCGGGGCCGGTTTCCTTGACCCGCAGAATCCGCGACTGCTGATGCGCCGGCTGCGCCGCTTATTCGTCAAGGCAGAACTGGATCAGAACGAGGTGAATATTCTGCGTGGAATGCTGGCGGCGCTCGATCCCGAAGTCCCGAAGGATCCGGCCGAGTGAGCGGCGCAGCAGTTTACCTCGACTTCGCTGCAACAACGCCGATTGATCCACGCGTCGCCGATGCAATGCAGTCCTGTCTGTCGCCGGGTGGTGGATTCGCAAATCCTGCGTCGATCCACATTGCCGGAAGAGCGTCCGCGGCCCTTGTCGAGCAGGCGCGACAGCGATTGGCGCACCTGCTTGGCGTCGATCCGCATTGCCTCATCTGGACCTCAGGCGCCACTGAAGCAGACAACCTGGCGATCGCGGGGGCAGCGGCTTTTCGGGCACATCGCGGCAAGCACCTGATCACGATGCTAACGGAACACAAGGCCGTAACGGAGCCATTCAGGCATTTGGAAAAATCCGGGTACGACGTTAGTTGGCTCAAGCCGGATGCTGACGGCCTGCTGGCGATTGATGAACTTGAGGCGCAACTTCGTGAAGACACACAGCTGGTGTCGGTCATGCATGTCAATAATGAAACCGGCGTCATCCAGGACATCCGGCGCATCGGCGAGGTTTGCCGTGCACACGATGTTTTGTTTCATACGGATGCGGCGCAATCGGTTGGCAAGTTGCCGCTCAACCTGAGCGAAATGCCAGTCGATTTGCTGTCCCTGACCGCCCACAAGTTCCATGGCCCGCAGGGAATCGGTGCGCTCTATATTGCTGACCGGCCAGGCTGCAAGGTATTGCCGATCATGCACGGCGGCGGACAGGAGCAGCGCATGCGGCCTGGCTCGTTGCCGGTGCATCAGATCGTCGGTGCCGGTACCGCTGCCGGCATTGCCCGCGACGAGATGGCGGAGGATCTACTGCATGCAAGCGCCTTGCGTGACCGGTTGTGGCAGGGCATTCAGGACGTGTCCGGTATTTTGTGCAACGGCGGCATCAAGCATGTCTATCCGGGCATCCTCAGCGTCAGTGTGCCGGGCGTCGAAGGCGAAAGCCTGATGCTCGGGCTCGAACCCGTGTGTGCCGCCAGCGGCTCAGCCTGCAATTCAACCAGTGGCGAGTCGTCCTACGTCCTGCGTGCGCTCGGCAGGGATGACGCGCTGGCGCAGAGCGCCATCCGTTTCAGTTTCGGTCGGACCACGACCAAAGATGATATTGACGTCGCCATCGAACGCTATCGATGGGCCGTGGATCATCTGCGTTCGATCGCTCCGCTGCACAGTCCGGGCTCCTGAAATGTTCGCGACCGCAGCGTATAACGAGGCCGTACGCCGGCACTTCGCAGATCCTCAACACGCCGGTGATTTGCAGAAAGACCACGACCTGACGCTTGTCGCAGAGGTGTCGGAGTCTGCGGAGGGCGCGCATATCGTGATGTCGGCGGGGATTCGCGGCGACACCATCGCCGGCATGGCATTCAGGGTCCGGGGTTGCCCGCACCTCATTGCGGCGCTGGAACTTGCTTGCAGGATATTGACGGATCAGCCGGTTGCGAGCCTTGAAAACTACGATTCAGCAAACATAATCCAGGAATTATCTGTACCGGTAGAGAAGGCCGGCCGTATACTATTGCTGGAAGCTGCGCTGGCGACGCTTTGGGCGCAATACGCCAGTGATGAAGATTGAGGATGTGAATGTATGGCTATTTCGTTGACTGAAGCCGCCGCGGAGCGGGTCAGGACCTATCTCGATGCCAGGGGCAAAGGTGTCGGCCTCCGGGTTGGTGTCAGGAAAACCGGCTGCAACGGCTTTGCGTATGTCGTCAACTATGCCGACGAAATCGAGGACGGCGATGTCGTATTCGAGCAAAGAGGCGTCAAGGTCGTGGTCGATCGGACCAGTCTCGAGCTCATCGATGGCACCGAGGTCGATTTCGTGAAAGAAGGTCTGAACGAGGCGTTTCGCTTCCGCAATCCAAACGTGACCGGGGAGTGCGGCTGTGGAGAGAGTTTCAGTGTCTAGCAGCTGTGGAATAGCTCCATGAGCCGGCATTCCGGGAATCGATTCAGTCCATCGGCATTCATTGCCTGAACCGATTTATCCAAGTAAAATTGATTGTTTACGCGTAGCCGGCTGTTCTGACGCCGGTTTTTTTCATCTACCCGCAGCAAGGATCTGGCCATGTCGTTTGAGCAGGCGCTCTCCATCATCAAACCTGATGGCGTGCAGAAAAACCTGGTCGGTCAAATTGTCGGTCGGTTTGAAAAAGCCGGTCTGGAAATTATTGCTGCCAGAATGGTTCACCTTTCCAGGGAGCAGGCGGAAGAATTCTATGCGGTTCACAAAGAGCGTCCGTTTTTCGATGACCTCGTGAGTTATATGATTTCCGGTCCGGTCATGGTGCAGGTGCTGCAAGGCGAATCGGCAATCAATGTCAATCGGGAAATCATGGGAGCAACGAATCCCGCGGATGCGGATCCCGGGACCATTCGCGCGGATTTTGCCGAAAGCATCGAACAGAACATCGTGCATGGATCGGACGGTCCGGACACCGCTCTGCAGGAGATTGCGTTTTTCTTTGGTGACGGCGGCATCTGCCCGCGTACCCGGCAGGACTGCACAAAATGACAGCCGGCCCTGATCAACTCGAACCGCAAGCCGCATCCCATGTGGTCCGTGCGAATCTGCTCGGCCATCCGCAGTCAGCGCTGGTCGCGTTTTTCGCCGGTCTCGGTGAGAAACCGTTTCGGGCGCGCCAGGTTTCGCAATGGATACATCAGCGCAACGCAGACACCTTTGATGAAATGACGGATCTGTCACTGGATCTTCGTGCACGGCTGGGCAGGATTGCGTCGATTCAACTGCTGGAGGTCATCTCCGAGAAAACCTCAGCCGACGGTACGATGAAATGGCTGTTTGAGTCCGGTGCGGGCCAGGCGGTCGAATCTGTATTCATCCCCGAACCCGGGCGCGGCACCTTGTGCATCTCATCGCAGGTTGGTTGTGCACTGGATTGCGCATTTTGCGCGACCGGCGCCCAGGGATTCAATCGCAATCTTGGTTGCGACGAGATTATCGGGCAGGTTGCGCATGCAAACCGCAACCTGCCGTTGCGGACCAGCGGCAAGCCCGCGGTGACCAACGTCGTTTTCATGGGCATGGGCGAACCTCTGGCGAATTACCGCAACCTGGTGCCGGCACTTGAATTGCTGAGTTCCGACTACGCCTACGGTCTGTCACGACGGCGAATTACGGTCAGTACCTCGGGCCTGGTGCCGCAAATCGAGAAATTGGGCGACGATTGCAATGTGGCGCTGGCAGTCTCGCTGCACGCGCCACGCAATGCATTGCGGGATCAATTGGTGCCGCTCAATCGAATTCACCCGATCGGCGAATTGCTGGATGCCTGCTGGCGCTATGCGGCAAAGCGGGCGAATCGCTTCATAACCTTCGAATACGTGATGCTGCGGGGTGTAAACGATGATCTGCAGTGCGCAGACGAGCTGGTCGCGCTGCTGCGAAACCGCCCGGCCAAGGTCAACCTGATACCTTTCAATCCCTTTAAGGACAATGATTTCACGCGATCTTCCGCGGCCACCATCAGGCAGTTTCAGGGCCGCCTGCGGGACCAGGGGCTGATCGCAACGACGCGCAAGACCCGTGGTGACGATATAGATGCCGCCTGTGGCCAACTGGCTGGTAGAGTACGTGACAGGGTCCGGGTGCGGTTGGGCGATAAAGGACGAAGGACGGCATGAGCATGATGATGAGAGCGAAATTACTGGTCCTGGCCGCGATCGTTTCTATCCTGTGCGGCTGTATTTCATCAACGGCGTCAGTTAACCGCTTCGAGCCCCGCGACGATGCCGCGGAGCAAAATTACCAGCTGGGCGCGCAGTACTTCAGAAAAGGCAACTATCAGCTGGCGCGGGACCGATTACAGCGATCGATAGAGTTTGATTCGAAGAATGCCAGCACGCATTCGATGCTGGCGATGACCTATGTGCAGCTCGACATCCGGCGTCTCGCTACCGAATCATTCGATCGCGCGATACGCCTCGGGCCGAACGATCAGGATATACGCAATGCCTACGCCGTGTTCCTGTGTGGACTGGGTGAATATGACAATGCCCGGGACCAGTTCGATCGGGCGATTGGTATTCGCGAAAACGACAATCCGGAAATCATGATGTCAAATGCCGGTGTATGTATGGCGAAAAAACCGGACCTGGAACTGGCGGAAAAGTATTTTCGCCAGGCGATCGAGCGCAAGCCCCGCTACAGTGAAGCCCTGATTCAGCTGGCCGTGTTAAAGCACCGCACCGATGACGATCTGACGGCGCGCGCTTTCTTGCAACGCTATCTTGCGCTCGACGAAGCGTCGGCGGCAGTGCTTGATCTCGCGATCGAGATAGAAACCAGGCTCGGCAATGATCGTGCAGTGACCGACTACATGAATCAATTGTTGCGGGACTTTCCTGACTCTCCAGAGGCCAGGCGAACGCTCACGACGAGCAACTAAGTAGCAAATTTGCGATGAATGAGGGCCCACAGAAAGAGTCTGAAGTACCAGCACGCGGACCGATTGGTGGCGAGCGCCTGGTGATTGCAAGACGCTCGAAAGAGATTTCAGCGAGAGATATAGCGAAGGAGCTGCATCTCGATGAGCCGAAAGTCCGCGCGCTTGAGCAAAACAAATATGAATTGTTGGGCGCAGCGGTGTTTGCGAAAGGGCACCTGCGAAAATACGCTGAACTCGTCGGCGTCCCGGCTGACGAAATAATTGCCGACTATTACAAGCTGAATCGCAACGCTGGGGCACCGCCTGTTGTCGGTCCTGTGCGCAAGATCGAGAGCGGCGTTTCCCCGGCTCTGTGGATAGTGGGTGCTGTTGTCCTGATCATCATTGCGAGTATCGCCTGGTGGCTTACCCGCGAACCCGCGCAGCCGGTGGTGCAAACAGAAGCCGGGACCCTGGCGCCATTCGTATCAGATGCGAGCGACGAGCCGGGGCTGGATGAAGCGCCAGAATCGGCCGACGGCGTGTCCGAATCGGAAGCTCCCGTCGAGATGGAAGAATTGCCGCCGCCGGAAACTGTGCTGGCGTCGGCTGCAGCACCGGTCAGTGAACCGGAGCCGTTCGATGAGGCAGTGAGTTTGTTGCCCCAGGTCCGGGTTGAACTTTCATTTACCGGAGATTGCTGGACGGAGGTGTCGGATGCTTCCGGACGCCGGCTTTTTTTCGATCTGGGAACAGCAGGCAGGGTAGTAGCGCTTTCCGGTGATGAGCCGTTGCGAATCGTGTTGGGTGAGTACGAAAACGTCGACATCACCGTGGACGGACGGGATTATCCAATACCTTCTTCCGCCATCAGCGGTCGCCTGGTCAGGCTCACAATCAACAACCAGTAAGATGCAGTCGACACGCAACACGGGACGCGGCAGCGGCTCCGTTCCTGGAATGAAGCGCAGTGAAGCCTAAAGCCATTCGAGGTATGAACGACATCCTTCCGGACGTATCCGGCACCTGGCGCTATCTGGAAACGATCGTGCGTGAGGTCATCGAGTCGTACGGCTACCGCGAGATTCGTCTGCCGCTGGTCGAATACACGGAACTCTTTCGCCGATCCATCGGTGATGTCACCGATATCGTTGAAAAAGAGATGTACACGTTTGAAGATCGCAATGGCGAAAGCCTGACTTTGCGGCCGGAAGCCACCGCAAGCATGGTCCGTGCCGGTATTACCAACGGCCTGTTCCACAATCAGCGGCAGAAGCTGTGGACGGCAGGTGCCATGTTCCGCTACGAAAAGCCGCAAAAGGGCCGTTACCGCCAGTTTCACCAGTTTGATGTGGAAGCCATGGGCTATGCGGGCCCGGATGTCGATGCCGAACTCATTATTATGTGCGTGCGCATGTGGCAGCGGCTCGGCCTTGAGCGCCTGAACCTGGAAATCAACTCCCTGGGCTCGCCGGACAGCCGCGCCCGCTACCGGGACGAGCTGGTCAGTTACTTTTCGGCCGTGAAAAGCAAGCTGGATGAGGATAGTATGCGCCGCCTCGGGAAAAATCCCTTGCGTATTCTGGACAGCAAAAACCCGGACCTGCAGAGGTTGATCGCGGATGCGCCGGTGATGCTCGAGTTTCTCGATGAGGAATCCTCGCGGCATTTTGCGGGGCTGAAAACGCTCCTGGATGCAGCCGGGGTGCCCTATGTCGTCAATCCGCGCCTGGTGCGCGGACTTGACTACTACAACCTCACGGTATTCGAGTGGCTCACCGACGCGCTCGGCTCGCAGGGTGCCATTTGTGCCGGCGGCCGTTACGACGGCCTCGTGGAAAAGCTCGGCGGACGCCCGTTGCCGGCGATAGGTTGGGCCATGGGTATTGAACGCCTGGTCGGGTTGTACCAGGCCTGCGGCGGCGAACCCCGGCCTGGCAGGTCCGAGGTCTATATTGTCGCAGTCGGAGATGCTGCGATTGGACGCAGCTTTGAGCTGGCCGAAAGCCTGCGGGATGCATTGCCCGCCGTGCACGTGGAATTGAACCTGGGTGGAGGCAGTTTCAAGTCACAGCTCAAGCGGGCGGACAGCAGCGGCGCGGCCCTGGCGATCATTCTCGGCGAGGAAGAGGTCGCGCGTGGAGAGGCTGGCCTGAAACCTTTGCGCAGCGAAGAGGATCAAATAAACGTCCCGCTGGACGATCTGGCGGGCACGGTCGGCCGGCACCTTTTAACACTGGAAGGCACATTGTGAACGACTTATCGGACAAAGAACAACTGGAAGAAATGCGAGCGTGGTGGTCCGAGAACGGCCGCTTTGTCATCACGGGTGTGGTGCTCGGCATTGCCATCATATTCGGTTGGAATCAATGGCGATCGAGCGTCGAGACCTCGCAGATCGAGGCATCGAATCTTTTTGAAGAGGTCTTGACCGCAATGGATAGCGGTGATAGCGAGGCAGCCGAAGATGCGGCAGGCAACCTGTTCGATAACTACCAGCGAACTGTCTACCCGGCCCAGGCTCGCCTGGCGATGGCGCGACTCTATATGGATAAAGGCCGCGACCAGGATGCGGTAAACGTTCTTCGCGAGCTCGTCGTGGCGGGTGATGAAACAGAGGTTCAACTGGTCGGTCGGCTGCGCCTTGCGAAGGTGTTGCTGTACCAGAACAAGCCGGACGAAGTCGTAGAAATACTGCGGGACCGGGGCCAGAGTGGGTTTGCGGCAAGGTACCTGGAAATGCTTGGCGATGCATACGCCACACAGGGCAATTTTGCCGAGGCACAGACGGCGTACCTGGCCGCATTGAGCAGGAATTCGCCGGTGCCGACGATCGACAACAACCTGATTCAGCTAAAGCTCAACGATCTTCCGGATTTGACGGAACTGGCCGCGACTTCGGCCGCGATTGACGAGGCTGAGGTCGCTGGAGAGCCCGACTTTGATGCCGAAGCAATGGATGAGCCGGCCGTGCCCGCGGCACAGGATGATGCGGAGCCGGACACCGGGACCGGGCAATGAGATTGCCTGCGCGCCGCTTTGCGATCTGGCTGGTTGCCGTAATGTCGATTGCTGGCTGCAGCATATTCGGCGGTGACGACGAAGAAGAGTTGCAGCCGACGAAATTGCTGAAGTTCGACAAGACGCTTGACGTCAGGCGCCTTTGGTCGGCCAAGTTGGGCGCCGGTACGGAATTCCTGCGGATTGCATTAAGCCCGGCAGGGGACGGCAATCGAATTTATGCGGCGAGTTACGATGGCAAGGTCAGTGCCTATGATCCCGAAGACGGAGATCGTATCTGGCGGACCGAGGTCGACGCGGTGTTGTCAGCGGGTCCGGGTGTTGGCGAGGGACTCGTTGTCGTCGCCGGGTACGATGGTGACCTGATCGCGCTCAGCGCCGATGATGGGTCGGAAATATGGCGAACCAACATTGCCGCGGAGTCGCTTGCCCGGCCGTTGATAAAAGACGATGCCGTTGTCGCCTACACAATTGATGGCAGGCTGCGCGTCTTCTCCGCGTTCGATGGGTCCGAACGCTGGGCGCTCGAGCAGAGCCTGCCGGCCCTGACATTGCGTGGTTCGGCGACACCGATCATCGTCGGGACAACCATTATTGCGGGATTCGATAATGGCAAAGTGCTGGCTATCAGCCTCTCCGATGGCAGCGAACAATGGCAAACCGTGCTTACGCCGCCATCCGGTCGTTCGGACCTCGCCCGGTTGGCGGATGTCGACGGCGCTATGGCGGCCGTCGGACAGGATGTGTACGCCGCTGGCTATCATGGCCGGGTGGCCTCGCTGGCTGTCGAGTCAGGGCAGATTCTGTGGGCGAGAGAAATTTCCGGGCTGTCAGGGCTTGATGCGGACTGGAATAACATCTACCTGATTGGCGAAGAGGGAGAATTAGTCGCTTTGCTGCGGCGGAACGGTGACGACGTATGGCGCCAGGAAGCGCTGGTTCGTCGTGAGCCGACAGCGCCTGTGGCATTCAATACGTCTGTTGCCGTCGGCGATTTCGAAGGCTATGTGCATTTCTTCAACAACTTCGACGGCAGGCCGGTCGCTCGTGTCCGTGCCGGCAAGGGCATGATCTCGCTCGCGCCGGTCGTTATCGGTGGCCGCCTGTACGTGCAAAGCGAGTCCGGCACTCTCATCGCATACGGCGTGCCCGTTCCCGAGACCACGCGCGATGCACCTGGAATCTCTGGCGACGAGACCCCCTAGACTAATGGTTGCCGGAAAATGCTTCCCGTCATTGCAATCATCGGTCGACCCAATGTCGGCAAGTCGACACTATTCAATCGCCTGACGCGTTCGCGCGACGCACTGGTCGCGGACTACCCCGGACTTACCCGTGACCGCCAGTACGGTTTCGGCAAACTCGGCCCGCTGCCCTATCTCGCTATCGATACCGGCGGCGTTGCCGGTGGTGAGGTCGGCATCTACGAACTCATGGTCGAGCAGACGGTGCGCGCCCTGCAGGAAGCTGATGTTGCGATTGTGATGGTCGATGGTCGCAGCGGACTCACATCCGCAGACGAACACGTCGCTAAACTCGCAAGAGAACACTCGAAAAAAACCTGGCTTGCGGTCAACAAGGCCGAAGGGCTGGATGCGGATATCGCATCTGTGGAATTTCACGGCCTTGGTCTCGGCGAACCCGTCGCAATATCGGCCGCGCATGGTGACTACGTGACGGCGCTGATGGACAAAGTGCTGGCGCCGTTTGTCGAGATGGGTGACGACGATTCCACTGAGTCTGAAAAGGCCGAAGACGACAAAGCGCTGCGTATTGCGGTCATTGGCCGGCCGAATGTCGGCAAGTCGACGCTGATCAATCGCCTGATCGGAGAGGATCGGCTGGTGGTCTACGACCAGCCCGGCACGACTCGGGATAGCGTAGCCGTGCCGTTTGAGCGTGATGGCCGGAAATACCTGCTCATCGACACCGCCGGCGTTCGCCGCAAATCGAAAGTGCACGAGATCGTCGAAAAATTCAGCATCATCAAGGCGCTGCAGGCGATGGAACGGGCGCAGGTCGTCATTGCATTGCTCGACGCCCACGACGGCGTCACTGAACAGGATGTCAGCCTGATGGGACTGGCGGTGGAACGGGGTCGTGCGCTGGTGGTTGTGACCAACAAATGGGACGGCCTGACTCATAATCAGAAACGCCACATCAAGGATGAACTCGACCGGCGGTTGCCGTTCCTGGATTTCGCGGAGCGAATGACCATCTCTGCCTTGCATGGCACGGCGGTCGGTGATCTCTTGCCGGCCGCGGAGCGTGCTTATCGTGCCGCCACCCGTGATCTGTCGACGACCGACCTCAACCGCGAACTCGAGAATGCGGTTACGGCACATGCGCCGCCGCTGGTTCGAGGCCGCAGGATACGGTTGCGCTACGCCCACCAGGGCGGACGCAACCCGCCAGTCATCATCATCCACGGCAATCAGACTGAAAAGTTGCCGGAAGCCTATCGCCGTTACCTGATCAACCGCTTCCGCAAGGCGTTTCGCCTGCAGGGCACGCCAGTACGAATATGGTTCAAAACCAGTGATAATCCCTTCAAAGGCAGGCGCAACAAGCTGACGCCGAGACAACTACAAAAACGCAAGCGCCTGCTGAAACACGCGAAGAGGTAACAATCGAAGATCCGCAGGAGCGGCTTCAGCCGCGAACGGGATGAAGCTGGTTTGGAGACAGTGAGCATAGATAGCAAAAAAATTACAGTAGACCGAAAGTTCGTAATGCACCGGGGCGGATTCCTCGAGTCGCCGACAATTGCCTATGAAACCTGGGGCGAATTGCAGGGGAAAGGCGACAACGCGATCCTGTTGTTTACCGGATTGTCCCCGTCGGCGCATGCGGCGTCGTCTCCGGAAAATCCTGCTGCGGGTTGGTGGGAAGACATGATCGGATCCGGCTTGCCGTTGGATACCGATCGTTATTTCGTGATTTGCATCAATTCGCTGGGCAGTTGTTTCGGCTCGACGGGGCCGGCGGATATCGATCCTGCAACCGGCGAGCGCTATCGCCTGAATTATCCGGTGCTGACGCTTGAAGATGTCGCGGAGGGCGGCTACGAGGTGCTCAGGCACCTTGACATCGGGAAACTCCACACCACGGTCGGCGCCTCGATGGGCGGCATGAGTGCCCTGGCATTTTGTGTCCGGCATCCCGACGTGAGCGAGCGAATGCTTTCCATGTCCGCGGCAACCCGGGCGCTGCCATTTGCGATCGCCGTTCGGTCATTGCAGCGGGAAATGATTATCAAGGACCCGAAGTGGGACAACGGCAACTATGATCCCGAGGATTCGCCGGTATCCGGGCAGCGGCTTGCCAGGAAACTCGGCATGATGACCTACCGGTCCTCCGAGGAATGGGATCAGCGATTCGGCCGCGAGCGCATCTCGTTCGAAGAGCATTCGAGCAATCCGTTTTACGGCGATTTCTCTGTTGAGGCCTATCTCGAGAACCATGCCAATAAATTCACCGGGCAATTTGATGCGAACTGCTATCTGTATTTGTCGCGGGCATCGGACCTGTTTGACCTGGCGGAACATGGTGGCTCCCTCAAGGCTGGTTTTGCAAAGCTCGAATTGCAGCGCGCCCTGGTCATTGGCGTGACGACCGACATTCTGTTCCCGTTACGGCAGCAGGAGGAACTGGCGGCAGGCCTGAAAGCTGTGGTGCCTGAGGTGGAATTCGTGCGACTCGAATGCCTCAAGGGTCACGATTCATTCCTGGTCGAAATGGATGCATTCCGGCCGGTGATCGGCCGCTTCTTCGAGACCTTTAACATATGAGAGTGGCTTCCAGCCGCGATCGGATCGCGACAAGGCCGCTGCGTGCATATCCATGTGCGCAGCGACACAAGTACGTCCGTGTACAAAAATGCCGCTCCTGCTAATCGGTGAGCAGCAATGCCGGGTCAACCGCCGTGCCATTCAGGTAGGTCGCAAAATGTAAATGTGCGCCGGTCACGCGGCCGGTCGCGCCAACCTTGCCGATCGCCGTGCCGGTTGACACCCATTCGCCTTCGTCCACGCTAATTTCGCTCAGGTGACAATACAGGCTGATGAAGCCCTGCCCGTGGTCGATAATGACGGTATTGCCGTTGAAGAAATAATTCCCGGTCGCCGTAACCACGCCACTTATCGGCGCGCTGACTGGTGTTCCGGAATTGGCAGTGATGTCCATGCCCTTGTGTGGCGAACGCGGCTGATCGTTGAAGAATCGCCGCCGGCCGAAGCTGGAACTGCGTCGTCCGCCCACCGGCGCCTTAAGGCTTAAGCCGGCTAGTGACGCCTCACGCCAGTGACCAAGTGCCGCATCGATGATTTCTCGCTCAACGAATATCCGCTCGAGTTCTTCCTGGCCTGGATCAACATACTTGCGGTCGACACTCAGGCGTTGCTCTTCATAGGCATGCGCCCGAATCTCGATTTCAACCTGCCGGCTTTCCTGGTTCGGCACCGAAATTGTTGCCGTTATTGCGCCCGGTGCGGTCTGCCCCAATGGTATGCCAACCACGGCAATCCATTCGTTCCCGGCTCTGAGGACCAGCGCTGGCTGATCATCGACGGTAACCGACGGCCGTTGGTCTCCCGGGATGTGCACGATGCCGATGCCGCCCGGCCACGGCGAATGCGCCGGTGACGCCAGGGCTGCTGTCGTCGACAGGATGGCAAGCATCACGAATATAAGCTTAGGGATCACTGGAATTGCCTGATTCCTTCACGGTGGCCTTCAACATGCCGCGGGCGAGTTGTGCGCGTATATCAGAGCCAGGTTTGACTTTGGCCGCGTCGGTCAGAATCGCGCCGGTCCGGTCATCGCTGACAATTGCGTAACCGCGGTCCAGTGTCGCGAGCGGACTGACGGAGTCCAGCGTACGTGCTGCCAGTTGTAACCTTAACTTCAACCTGTCTACGGTGGCCCTGCCCGAGCCGCTGAGCCGTTGTTTCAGTGCAGATAGCCGCTGCATCGACCTTTGGACGCCAATCGCCGGCGATCGTTGCAGCAACCGGGACCGCGTGACTTCCAGGTGGCGGGCGCGGGTCGCGAGGTCATGGCGGATCGAAGCGGCGAAAATCTGCTGCAAGTTGCGCAGCCAGTCACGCTGCCGGGTGACGATCGCAGCGGGACTACTTTGTGTCAGCCTTCGGCTGAGCCAGTCGACGGTCTGGAATTTTGCCTCGAGATAACGCCGGCCCAGCAATGCGATACGGGCGGCGGTTGCACTCAGGGTGCGCAACCATTCGGCCTGATCGGGCACCACCAGTTCTGCCGCGCCGGAGGGCGTCGGTGCCCTGACGTCGGCGACAAAATCTGCAATGGTGAAGTCCACCTCGTGTCCGACCGCGCTCACGACGGGCATCGGGCACTCATGGATCGCGCGCGCGACAAGCTCTTCATTAAAAGACCAGAGGTCTTCGAGTGAACCGCCGCCGCGGGTGACAATAAGCACATCACATTCGTTTCGGCTAACCGCCGTCGCAATCGCGTTGGCAATAAGCGTGGCGGCCGTTTCTCCCTGTACCAAAGTAGGATAGATCACAACCGGGACAGACGGGAACCGGCGTTTCAGCACCGTGAGAATGTCACGAACTGCGGCGCCGCCAGGCGATGTCACGATGCCGATTCTCCGGGGAAGCTCGGGCAGGTCCTGCTTTGTGTCCTCGTCGAACAGTCCTTCGGCCGAGAGTTTTTTCTTGAGGGCTTCGAAGCGCCGGCGTAGTTCTCCTTCGCCGGCCGGTTCGAGTTGTTCAACGATGAGCTGATAATCGCCGCGCGTTTCGTAGATACTGACGCGCCCAAATGCCAGAACCTGGTCCCCGTTCTTGAGATTGATTGTGGGTCCGCGCTGCCGTTGCCGAAACCAGGCGCAACGAATCTGCGACGATTCGTCTTTCAGGCTGAAATACAGGTGGCCCGATGCCGGTCGCGCCAGGTTCGAAATCTCGCCTTCGACCCACAGCTTTGCGATGCCCTGTTCCAGCAAGGTTTTCACCTGCCGATTCAGCTCGGAGACGCTAATGGCGTTTTGGGTGCTAAAAGGGGTCGGATCCATTTATCGAGGCGGGCGGCAAAACGGGGTATGCACCAACAATAAATGGATCTGACCCCTTTTAATATGGTTTTTGTTCGAATCGGCGTTTACCGGAAAATCGGCTACGCGTACAATTGACCGTTTAACCTAACGAAAAGACCTGCCGCCTATGCGCATCGCCAGGGAAGCTCTGACATTTGATGATGTACTGCTCCAGCCGGACTACTCTGATGTATTGCCGCGCGAAGTCGACCTGACGACCAGCCTCACCCCCGAAATCAAGCTGAATATTCCGCTGCTGGCAGCGGCCATGGACACCGTTACCGAGGCCAGGCTGGCTATTGCGCTGGCCCAGGAAGGCGGTATTGGCATTATTCACAAAAACATGACGCCTGAGGAACAGGCGCATGAGGTGTTGCTGGTCAAGAAATTCGAAAGCGGCATCGTTCGCGACCCGATTACCGTGTCTCCGGAGATGTCGATTCGTGAGGTAATCGAACTCACGAAAGCGATGAATATCTCCGGCGTACCGGTCGTTGAGGGCAAAAAACCCGTTGGCATAGTCACGCACCGTGACCTGCGATTTGAAACGCAGCTCGATGCCCCGGTGTCGACGGTCATGACGCCCCGGGAACGGCTGGTGACGGTTTGCGAAGGTGCGGCTGATGACGAAGTGCTGTCGCTGTTACACAAGCATCGTATCGAGAAGGTGCTCGTCGTCACCGAAGATTTCGAGTTGCGCGGCATGATTACTGCGAAAGACTTCCAGAAAGCAACCGACTTTCCGCGTGCCTGCAGAGATGATCGCGGCGCACTGCGAGTCGGCGCGGCCGTCGGCACCGGCTATGACACGGATGAGCGCATCGAGGCGCTCGTAGAAGCGGGCGTCGATATTGTCGTGGTCGACACTTCGCACGGCTTTTCGAAGGGTGTCGTCGAGCGCGTGCAGCGTACGAAGAAGCAATACCCGGACCTCCAGTTGATCGCCGGCAATATCGTGACCGCAGAAGCGGCGGCGGCGCTGATCAAGGCCGGTGCTGATGGCGTCAAGGTCGGAATCGGCCCGGGCTCGATTTGCACGACACGCGTAGTTGCCGGCGTCGGCGTGCCGCAGATTTCCGCCGTCGCCGATATCGCGGAGTCGCTGGCAAAAAAAGGTGTGCCACTGATCGCCGATGGCGGCATCCGTTATTCGGGTGATATCGCCAAGGCGCTGGCTGCCGGTGCGTACTCCGTCATGATCGGAAGCTTGTTCGCCGGCACCGAGGAATCGCCAGGCGAGGTCGAGCTTTACCAGGGGCGATCTTACAAGACCTATCGCGGCATGGGCTCGGTCGCTGCAATGGGCCAGACGCATGGCTCTTCAGATCGCTATTTCCAGGATGCCACCGAGGAACTGGAGGAACTCGTGCCCGAAGGAATCGAAGGCCGGGTCGCCTACAAAGGCAGCATGGTTGCGATTGTGCACCAGCTCATGGGCGGGGTGCGTGCCGCGATGGGTTATACCGGCAGTCACAATATTGACGAGATGCGCACACGGCCGAAATTTGTGAAGATCACCGCCGCCGGCATGCGAGAGAGTCATGTGCACGACGTGACGATTACCAAAGAAGCGCCGAACTACAGCAGGAGCAATTAACGACCCACGTCAGCTCAGTAGAGGTCCCCAGTTGTCCCAGGCACTCGATATCCCGCCAGCAGAACAAACCGACATCCACGCACATCGCGTGCTGATTCTCGATTTCGGCGGCCAGTACACACAATTGATCGCACGCCGGGTGCGTGAATGCGGCGTGTATTCAGAAATCCATCCGTGGGATATGGACGAGGACGCGATACGCGCCTATGCGCCCGCCGGAGTCGTACTGTCCGGTGGCCCCGAATCAGTCAACATCGACGATCCGCCGCGGGTTGCTCAGGTAGTATTCGATCTGAATGTTCCCGTACTTGGCATCTGCTACGGCATGCAGGCCATGGCCGCACAGCTTGGCGGCAAGGTCGAGACTTCGACTCACAGGGAATACGGCTATGCCGCGATTACCCCTATCGATTCGGAGTTATTGGCGGGCCTGAACGATGGTGACGGCGGCGAACCGATGCTCAAGGTCTGGATGAGCCACGGCGACCGGGTGCAATCGGTGCCGGACGGCTTTGTCATCAGCGGCGAAAGTGCAAATTCACCGCTTGCGGCCATGGAAGACAGGTCGCGCAAGTATTATGGCGTGCAGTTTCATCCGGAAGTGACCCACACGCCGCAAGGGCAAGCCATCATTGCACGCTTCGTGCGAGATATCTGTGGCTGTCCCGGCAACTGGACCGCAGGCAATATTGTCGCCGATGCAATTGCGAGCGTGCGCGCAACGGTGGGCGAGGGCAAAGTGCTCCTCGGTTTGTCGGGTGGTGTCGATTCATCCGTTGTTGCCGCGTTACTGCATGACGCGATCGGTGATCAGCTGACCTGTGTATTCGTAGATCACGGATTGTTGCGGTATCACGAGGGCGATCAGGTCATGCAGACGTTCGCCAGGCATCTCGGCGTCAACGTCATTCGTGTTGATGTTGCGGAGCGTTTTTTCGCTGCACTGAAGGGCGTCAGCGATCCGGAAGAAAAGCGCAAGATCATCGGCGCGAATTTCATTGAAGTGTTTGATGAGGAAGCCCACAAGCTCGAAGGCATCGAGTGGCTGGCGCAAGGCACGATCTATCCGGATGTCATCGAATCGGCCGGTGCCAGCACCGGTAAAGCGCAGGTCATCAAATCGCACCATAACGTGGGTGGCCTGCCGGAAAAAATGCGCATGAAACTGGTCGAGCCTCTGCGCGAACTCTTCAAAGATGAAGTTCGAAAGATCGGCCTCGAACTCGGATTGCCGAGGGACATGGTGTATCGACACCCGTTCCCGGGCCCCGGACTGGCTGTACGTGTTCTCGGTGAGGTAACACCTGAGTACGTTTCACTGCTGCAGCGTGCGGATGATATTTTCATTGAGGAGCTGCGGAAGAATGACCTTTACGACAAGACCAGCCAGGCATTCGCGGTATTCCTGCCGGTGCGCTCTGTGGGTGTCATGGGCGATGGCAGGAAATACGATTACGTTATTGCCTTGCGCGCTGTAGAGACCATCGATTTCATGACGGCGCGCTGGGCGAGGCTGCCTTATGATTTTCTGGAACACGTGTCACTGCGCATCATCAATGAGATCGATGGGATATCCCGCGTAACCTACGACATTTCCAGCAAGCCACCCGCAACCATCGAATGGGAATGAGTGACTGGCCCGAACCGGACAAGAAGTTCATGCGGGCCGCGCGGGCAGAGGCGGAAGTGGCCGCATCAGTTGGTGAGATACCGGTCGGTGCCGTGGTCGTCAAGAACGGCGAAGTCATCGGCGCCGGCATGAACCGCTCCATTCAGGACGCTGACCCGACCGCGCATGCCGAGATCGTCGCGATTCGTGCAGCCGCACAGGCCGAGCAAAATTACCGGCTGAACAGTACAACGATTTACGTGACCCTTGAACCCTGTGCCATGTGTATCGGGGCAATGATCCAGGCTCGAATATCGCGCCTCGTGTTTGGCGCCTACGATGAGAAAGCAGGCGCTGCGGGAAGCGTTCTCGACCTGGCGGACGATCGCCGGCTCAATCACCGGATTGAGGTCAACGGTGGTTTACAAGAAAAGGAATGTGCTGCCGCACTGAAAAGATTCTTCGAGTTGCGGCGACGCCAGTAGGAGCGGCTTTCTGGACATGGATGTCCTTATGTCACGCAGCACAGGGACGTGCGAGAGTGACCCAGCCGCGATTCGTACTATTCGGCCACTGAAGCGATCAGCTCCGGCTCAGATTCGTCTGCCGTTTCTTCTTCTGCATCCGGATCGACTTCGTTTTCGGTCAGCCAGCTAATGATGTTGTAGTAGCTGCGAATATTGTTCACATACAACACCGGTTCCCAGCCGCGCGCATAACCATACGGTACCCGCGAGTACCACTTCTGCTTTGCAAGTAGCGGCAACGCCTGGCTGAGGTCCACCCAGGTGTCAGGATCTCCGCCTTGCCACTCAACGATCTGCCGCGCATCCTTGATGTGGTTGAAGCCAACGTTGTACGCAGCGAGCGCCATCCAGGTGCGATCCGGTTCGTCAACACTGTCCGGCAGGCGCTCGGTCTGACGTGCATAGAATCTTGCGCCACCGAAAATGCTGCTGGTCGGATCCATCCTGTCTTCGATGTTCAGGTAGTCAGCGGTAGCTTCCGTCAGCATCATGATGCCACGGACACCCGTTGGTGACACTGCATGTGAACGCCAGTGCGATTCCTGGTAACCGATCGCTGCGAGTAGCCGCCAGTCGACACCGGCGTTCTCGGCGGCGCCTTCAAATGTCTCCCGATAGCGGGGCAGGCGACTTTCGAAATGCCGGATGAAGGCACGGGTGCCAACGTAATCAAATTTTTCGGTATGGCCAAAATAGCGTTCATTTACCTGCGCCAAAAAGCCGTTACGTTCGGCGCCGATCAGATATTGATCCGCCCGGGCGAGCAGGGAGTCGCCTTCGTCTTTCTTGAACGCCCAGGCAATCGGATCCGCGATTTCGAGATCGATAGCGATCCGCAGATCGGGATAGAAGTGACGCTGGATATTGAATTCAGTGCTGTCGGCAATCGTGAAATCGAGCTCGCCAAGTGCGACTTTCTCCAGCAGTTCGACGACTTCAACATCCGCGTTTTCAGACCAGTCCAGTTCCGGATAAGCCACGCTTAACGAATTCATCATGTCGGAGTGACTACTCGACGCCACTACTTCAATCTGCCTGCCGATCACTTCTTCGATAGAACGTGGTTTCCCGGAACCCAGTTTGTAAATCAGGTGCATGTCGACCGAGTAATACGGGTAACCAAAACTTAAGTACTCGCGACGCGATTCTGTCATCGACAATCCGGCC
>SMVB01144792.1_pt1 | contig 22204 bp, 16 predicted proteins | sample 2456461 | NCBI WGS metagenome assembly SMVB01 (sample SAMN11095934, study PRJNA526329) | marine sediment metagenome | biome: Marine sediment; feature: Surficial sediment; material: Deep marine sediment; isolation source: Hadal surficial sediment | place: Pacific Ocean | collected 2014-05 | depth...
ATGGAGACGAGGTTGCCCGCCGGGTCCCGTCCGGGCGGGACGAGCACGACGCCTTCGATCGCGCCGCCGTGCACGAGCGCGATGTCGACGTCCGTCATGTCGTGGCGCGGGTCGACTGCGAGAGGACCCCTCTCGCCGACAGCCAGGCCGGCCTTGGTCACGATCAGCAGGAAGGCTCCGGCTTCGGTCGCCCCGATCGAGAAGCGGCCATCGGGCCCGGTCAGGGCGCTCGCACCGCCGAACGGGTCGAGGCGCATGCGGAACCCGTACGAGATCGTCGAGGTCTTCGCCTGCGTGGCGCGCAGCAGCTGAACGGTTGCACCCTCGACGGGATTCCCCAGGAATGTCACGCGGCCACTCACGCCTGCCAGCGGCGCGAGCCGGGCTTCCAGGTTCTCCGGAGCGGTAGCGGGGTCGAGCGGGCCGAGCTCCCAGCGCTCGTAGCCGTCCTGACGCACGTGCAGCGTGAAGCTGTTCTGCGGGATGCGGACGAGGTGCCCGCCCACCCCCAGGTCGTCCGACTCGTGCGCGGCGCGCGAGTCGTACTCGAGCGTGTCCTCCCCGTGCGTGTAGATCCAGGGCTCGGTGAGCGGTTCATCCGTCTCGGCGTCGATGACCGCGACCCGCAGCCAGCGCGCGGCGGGGAGCACGATCGTGATCTCGTCCGACCCGGGCTCGACACCGCGCACGATCGTGGGGCGCAAGCGGTTCTCGTGGTCCTCGACAGAGAGGTCATGAGCCTTCCGGACCTCCGCGATGATCTCGAACCGACCGTCCTCGCCGGTGGATGTGTACCGGACGCCGTAGCTGGTGCTGGGGAACTGGTAGGTCACTTGCGCACGCGATACCGGGTTGCCGTCCGGATCGTGCACGACACCGCGGATCAAGTCCGCGGGACTCAGCGCCCTCAATACGATGCGCAAGCCGCCCGTCTCACTTCTCGGGCGGACGACGATCGGCTCGCTGATGACCCAGCCCGTGCCTTCGACCCGGGCCCAGAGGCGCGCGTGTCCTACGGGCACGCCGCGAACGACGAACTGACCGCGCTCCGACACGCTGGAAGGGAAATTGGACTCCGCCCACGTCTCCGGTCCCTGACTGCGCAGGGTCTCGATCGATGCCTTGAGCTCGACCCCGGTCGCGACGACCCGTACGTCATCCAACAGGTTGTTCGCGCCGTCGACGACCACGCCCGCGAGGCTTCCGCCGGGTTCCAGCACCAGCTCGCCGAGATCCGTGTCCATTCCGGCACTCGGCGTCGCCAGGAGGAATCGTGTGGCGCAGCCTTCGCGCTCGGCCACGAACGAGGTGGGTCTCTGCCGCTCATTCCAGTGCTGGATCGCGGAGCCGGGGACGGTGAGTTCTACGCGCCCGTCGGCCTCGCTCGTCGCCGCATGGTGCCCCTGCTCGAGGCGAAGCGTGGCACCGGCGATAGGCCCACCCGAGCTGTCGACGAAGCGCGCGACGACTCGGGTTGGTGCGGGCGTCGGCTCGAGCGCTGCCCGTTCGCTCGGGATCGTCACCTCGCGGCGCGCGTCCGTCGAGCTCGACGCGGTCGCGGCCAACGTGTCGTCGACCTGCGGCTCCGGCTCGAGCGGCTCGAGCCCGGGCGCCGCGGCGGCCTCGGTCACACTCCCCGCACCATCCCCCGTGCTCAACGCATTCCATCCGGCGCCGACGAGCGCCAGCCCGAGTCCCGCGGCGGCGATCCAGCCCAACTTCTCCGATTGTTTCACGATCAGTGCTCCTTGAACCCAAGGCGTGATCCAGGACAGGCGCGAGGGCCCGGCGGCGGTGAGCAGCCCGGCGTACATGCTTCGTGCATCGCTTCCGTAGTGGCAAGCGAGAGCCTTGCGAAGCTCCGCGCGCCCGCGGGCGAGCTGCGAGCGCACGGTCGCCGACGACGTCCCGGTCCGCCGCGCAATCTGGGCGGGCGTCTCGCCGCGCCAGTAGTGGCGCAGAATCACCGAGCGGTACGGCTCGGCGAGCTGCAGTACGACGCGGCCGATCGTTTGCTGCTCCTCGACTTCGAGGATGAGCTCCGCCCCGCTCGGCTCCTGCGCGTCGCGGTGAGCTCGCGTCTCGCGCTCCAGCCGCCGCCGGTCGGCCCGGCCCTGACGCCGCGCGGAGTTCGTCACCACGCGCGCCAACCAACCGCGTAGGTCCGGCCCACGGCGGGGCGGTTTGCGAAGCGCCGTCAGCCAGGTCTCCTGAACGAGATCCTCCGCACTCTCGTGATCCCGCGCGAGGCGCCGGGCGAGCGCCCGGACCCACCCCGCGTGGGCGAGCAGCTCTTCGGAGCCGACGGTTGCCGCGCGCTCGTCCATACGCGAACTACAGCCCGCCAACCGCCGAACGCGGCGAGAACTTCCGAAAAATACGGGGTCAGGACAAGATCCGCCGGCACTCAACCGCGCAGGCACTCCCCTGCTACAGCACCCACGACCTTCTGATACTCTCCGATCGACTCCATCCACGCCCGGTGGATCTGGTAGCGACGTTTGGCTGACGAACCGGCCACGGAGACCAGACGGCCGATCTCCGACCAGCTCAGGCCGGCAATGTCCCGCAGCAGGGCGATCCGTAGGACCTCCCAGGCGCGCACCCGATTTCCACCGCGTAACACGCACCACTCGGGTCGCGCAGTCACTGCGCGAGAGCACGCGTTGCTCACGTGGCCCGGCGACGCGCAGGGCAGGCCGGGTCGAGTGCCGTCTGCGAGAGCCGCCTTGCGCTTTGTCCTGACTCGGTATCCGACACCGTACTGGGCACGCCCCGACGCCGCCCGTCATTCCAGGGGGTACTGTTTACTCTGTAGAGAACTACCCGATGGAAGAAGAGACGAAGAGCCATCCAGGCCCGGCCTCCGGGTCGAGCGAGGATCCTGAGGGCCAGGGAGGGCTAGCGCCCGTCCCGCAGCGCCACACGGCCGGATCCGAGCCTCCCAGCACCGCGGACTCCCTGCCCCGGCGCCTGCGCCTCTCCATCGAAGGCGCCTGGAAGGAAGCGTCGAAGCTGGCGGAGACGATCCTGGACACGCTGATCGTCCCGTCGGGGGGCTTCTCGGCCCTTGCCTTCGGGTGGCTGACGACGGCGTTCTTCTTCGCGCTCAGCATCGCCGCCGTCGTCGTCCTCGGAATCGGCGGCGTGATCCTGTTCGTCGGGCTCGAGTGCCTGGCCCTCCTGGCCTACGCCTATCCGGGGGCCCTGTTCCTGCTGTCCGTCGCCGGCGGAATCGCTCCGCCCCTGGTCCTCTACTGGCTCCTACACACGCTTCTGGGCGTCGAGGGCAGATGGACAGCGTGGGGTGCCTATCCCTTGCTCATGGTCGGACTCTTCGGGTCCTACCACTACTGGCGCTTCGGACGCGTCGTCGCCACCACCGGCCAGGGAGCCCTGGCCTTCTACCGCGGAGCCGGACCCAAGGCGAGCGAGATCTTCGGTGCACCCTTCGCGATCTTCGCCAGCATCTGGAACGTCCTCAAACTCGTTCTGGGCATCTTCCGCGGGGTCGCCGGTGAGTTCGCCGCTCTCGTTGGTCGCCGCATCAGAGCCGCCAGCGAGAAAGCGGACACGGAGAGCGAATAGATACGGTGTCGCACACTCGCGCGCTGCCCGCCGTTCGGTAAGTGCCGCACACGCATGCCGCGCCGCAGTGCGTGGCCACGACGGCGCGACGTTGTTGTGCGGTACGAGTCGGTCGGGGAGTAGCGAACGAGTGTGCGACACCGTATCACGGCAACCCATGGAACCGCCGCACGCCCCACTCGGCGCAGAAGCAGAGCACGGCGATGAGGAGCACCCACCACTTGTGCCATAGGGGGTCGAGCGTCTCCTCGGTGATCGGCGCCGCGCTGCGGGCGAGGCCCGCGGCGAACGACTCGAGCTTCCGCGCCGGGATCACGGCGCCGCCCGTGCGCTCTGCTAGCTCGGCGAGGAGCGCTGAGTTCGGCGTGAGCCTGTGGAACTCGTCGGCCGCGGGCTCCGAGACCCAGCCGGCTTCGTCCTGGCCGAGGTCGCTGCCGTCTTCGTCGAACGCCCGGAGCACCGCGCGGTAGGGTCCGCTCGCGCGCGGGACGAAGGCCGCGAGCCAGACGCCCGGCTCGGTCTCGCTGGGCGCAGCATCGAGCTCGAACGAAGCGCCGGAGGGCGGCTGCACTTCGAGCGTGAGCTCCGCGTTGTGCACGGCGTCGAACGTCGCGTCGCGCAGCACGGCGCGCAGGCGTACCTCGCGCGAGCTCGGCGTGCGCTCCAGCGTCAGGTCGACGCGCCGCGGCACATCCGAGACGAGCCAGCGCAAGACCTGGCGCCAGGCGGTGCCGAGGTCGCTCTCGCGCGCGTCGGGTCGGCGCAAGTCCCAGCGCCACAGGTCGCCCACCAGCATCGCGGCCGCGCGACCTCTTCCGAAGCGCTGCGCGGCGAGTGCGGGGCGTACGACTCCGCGGCCGTCCAGCGCCTCGATCAGGACGAGCGCGCCGGGCTTCACGCCCCCGACGCGGTTGATGGCGAGGAACGGCGGCATGCGCTCCGTGCGCTCGCGCTCCGCGTCCTCCGTGGCGCGCAGCCGCACCCACGGCTCCAGCATGCCTTCGCGCGTCAGGCGCAGGACGAAGCCCGCGCTCGGCGCGTCCGCGACCTCCGCGTCGAGGTACACCGGCATGAGGTCGCCCAGCGGCGTCCCGTCGTAGCCGCCGCCGATGAAAGCGCGCTCGCCGCCCAGCGCGAGGAAGCCGCCGCCCCGCTTGCTCACGAACTCCTCGACGAGCGCCATCTGATCATGGGTGAAGAACGCGGCCTCGAGGTCGTCGATGATGATCGCGTCGTACCCGAAGAGGTCCTCGGCTGCGCGCGGGAAGCCGCCGCGCAACTCGAACTCGTCGCGCGTCCCGAGGCGCATGAACACCGGCTCGTCGTACTGCTCCGCCGCCTCCGCGTCGCCGTCCTCGAACCCGTTCCAGAGCGTGTTGCGCCGGTCCAGCCCCGCGCGGAACGTGAACTTCGGTTGGCGCCGGGCGATGCGCAGGAGCCCGACGAGCTCCACCTCGGGATCCTCCGCGAGCGCGCGGCGCAGGAACTTGAACTCCCAGTTGGGCTTGCCCGACACGTACAGCACGCGGTAGGGCCCCGCGCCGCGGTCGGCGACCGCCCAGCGCGTGTTGTTGTCCAGCGTCGCTTCGCGCCGGATCGGCTGCGCGGAGGGCAACACGTCCACGAGGCGCGCCTCGATGCGGTAGAAGTGCACGCCCGAAGCCTCGGGCGGCGCGTGGAAGCGCACTTCCTGCTGCTCGCCCTTCGCGGCCGTGATGACGCGCCGCTCGAGGACTTCATCGCCCTCGCCGCGGAGGAGCACCTCGACGGCCTCGCCCTCACAACCCGCGGTCCGCACGTCGACCCGCAGCGTCACCGGGCTCTCCTCGAATCCCGTCTGGCTCACATCGATGCGCGAGATCCCGATGTCGCGCCGCGGCGTGCCGCCCACGACGACCGGGTAGACGGGCGGGAGGTCCTCCCATGGGAAGTCGTCACCGAACGCGTCGGTCGCGATGCCGTCGGTGATGAGCACGATCCCCGCGACCGGTCGGCCGACGCCGCGCTGCGCAAGGCGGGCGAGCGCGCCCGCGAGCGCGGACTCATCACCCGCGAACGAGAGCTCGGCGGCCGCGTCGAGCGGCCGGACGCGCGCGTCGAACGCGAACCGCTGGACGTCGAAGTCCTGGCCGGCGCGGAGGAGCCAAGCGGCCTCGTCTGCCGCGAGCGCGCGGACGGCTTCGGAACGCGGCTCGGTCGCGCCCTGGTCGTTGATTCCGAGGCTCGCGCTGTCGTCGAAGAGCACGAAGAGCTGGTTCGCGCCGGGCGTCGCGCGCACGTTCCGGACGAGGGGGTCGACGAGGCAGAGGAGGAGCACGAGCACGCCCGCGAGCTTGAACCCCGCGGCGAGCCGGCGCGCGCCCGCGTTCGCACCGGGGTGGCGGTACGACCAGATGACGGCGACGAACGCCACGACCGCGATGAGCGCCGCGGGGAGGACCCAAGCCGGTGCCCCCAGGATCACGACCGATCCCCTGCACACGCGACCCGCGTCACCGCGTGCGCCCGAGCCTCTCGTAGTAGCGCCGGACGGCTTCCTCGAACTCCGGTGGTACGGGATCGCGATCGATGGGCACGAGGCGGTCGTCGGCGCGGCGGCGCCGCACCTCGTCCGCGATGCGGCGCGCGAGCTCGGCCAGCGGGACCGCGATCTTCTCGTCGACGAGCTCCCAGTCCGGCTCCTTCGAGTGCCGCTTGAATTCCTCGCGCACGGTCCGGGCCCGGCTGCGCACGCGCGCGGCCTCGGCGCTGAGCTCGGGATCGTCGAGCATCTCCTCGACGTCGCGCAGGCGGTCCGACCAGTCGAGGAAGTCCTCACCCGTGAGCGGCGAGCCCGCGAAGCGCCCGCCGCCGAGACCGCCGCCCCCGCCGGTCTCGGGCTGGTCTGGACCGGGCCCGGTGAGCGAGCGCGGTGCTCCGCGCCGCCCGCCCGGCGCTCCGGGTGCGGGCTCGCCCTCGGCGACGCGCTCCCCGCCTCCCCCGCGACCTTGACCGGGCTCACCGGCGGCTTCGCCGCTGCCCCGGCCGGGCTCCTCGCCGCCGGCCCCGGGCTCGTCGCCGCCCTGCGTCGGTTCACCGCCCGCGCGGCTCGCCTCGCCGGGTTCTCCGGGTTCTCCGGCTTCACCGGGTTCTCCGGGTTCGCCGGGCTCCAGTGCCCCCGCGCCGCGCGCCTCGGCGATCTCGGACTCGAGCTCGCGCGTCAGCCGCTCGAGCTCCGCCTGCGCGCGTTCGAGGGCCTCGGCGCCCGTGCCCAGCACGCTCGCCGCGGCCGCTTCGATCCCCTCGCGCAGCTCGCGCACGCCCTCGCTCGCCTGCCGCTCGGCGGCGCGCGCCTGGGCGGGAAATCCACGCGCGAGCATCTCGCGCGTCATCTCGAGCGCCTCGGCGACGCGGCGGTTGCGCGCCTCGCCGACCGCCTCGAACAGCTCTTCGGCGAGTAGGGGTTCGGTCGTCTCCGCGTCGCGCACGGTCTGCTCGGCGTCCGTGAGGAGCTCGTCGAGGTCGGCGGCCTGCTGCTCGAGCGCGTCCTGCAGCTCCGCGCGCGCCGTGTCCTCGCGCAGCGAACGGCGTGCGGCCGCGGCCGTTTCCTCGAGCGCCTCCGCGAGTCGCTGCTCCTCCGCCTCGATCCGACGCGCCTCCCGTTGCATCGCGCGCATGCGGTCCTCGAGCTGGCCGCCCGCCGCGTCGCGCAGCTCCCCCTCGAGCTCGGACAGGCCGCGACTCGCGCGCGAGCCCTCGGTCAAAGCCTGCGAGAGCCGGCCTTCCTCGAGCGCCTCCGACGCGCGCCGCTCGTTCTCGCGCGTCTCCGCTAGCTGTTGGCTCTGCTCCGTAAGCCGTTCGCGCTGCTCAGGGAGCCCCTGCCGACTCGCAGCCTCCTCCATGCGCTGCGCCAGCTCGTCCGTGTCGCGCAAGATCTCTTCCTGCGCCTCCTGCAGGCGCTTGAGTCGCCGCCGAAGCTCCTCGCGCTCGGCTTCGGTCTCCGCGGCCTGCAGCTCCGCCGCGAGCTCGCGCACGCGCTCGTTCAAGTCCGCCTGGCGCCGCGCGAGCTCCTTCAAGCGGCTGAGCGCCTGGCGCGTCTCCCGTGCCACGTCATCGTCGAGCGCGCGCTCGGGACGCGCCGCGCTCTGCGTCTCGTAGCGATTTTGCTCGGCATCGAGCTCCAGCTCGCCGAGCTGCGCTTGCGACGGACCGCCGCGCCCACTGCCGCTGCCCTGGCCTTGCGAGTTCGCGCGCGCGACCTGCAGCTCCTCCTCGCTCAGCTCGAGCAGCGCCTGATCGGCCGCCTGCTCGGCGGCGAGCGCGTCGTACAGGGGTTCGATCGCGACCTCCGCCCGCGCGCGCGCGAGCTCGCGCAACGCGCGGTCCATCTGCCGTCCGATCTCGAGCAGCGTCGCGTCCGCGTCATCGACCGCGCGCAGGGGATTCATCGCATCGTCGCCCCCGAGCTCGTCGAGGCGGTCCCGCGCGAGCTGCTGGGCCTCCTGAATGACCGCCACGTCCGCCTCGAAAGTGCCGGCATCGTCGACGCCACGCCGGATCAAGTTCCACGTCGCGAGTACGACGTCGCGCTGCAGCTCGGCGACCTCCGCCGCGCCTTCGGCCCCGCCCGCGCCACCGCCGCCGCCGCCCTCGCCGCCACCCGGCGGCGGCTCCGCCTGGCGGAAAACTTCCTCGAACGGCCGGACCGCGGCGAAGAACAGGTCGCTGGACGTGCGCCGCAGCTCCCCCTCCTGGTCGCGATCCTCCGCCCAGAAGTGGTACGAGACGAGCTGCGCGGGCTCCGCCCCGAGCTCCTCGAGCGCGATCGTGTGCTCGGCCTCGACCTGCGCGCCGCGCCCGACCGCCGCGCCGAGGACGACCTCGACCGAAGCCTCGCCGCCCACCCGGTAGCTGACGCCGAAGCGTTCGAGGCCGTAGTCATCGGAGAGCCTGGCGCGCAGCGCGAGCTCTTCGATCGGGGAGACGCGCAGGTCGCCCGCCGACGTGAGGCGCAGCGCGGGCCGATCGTTCTCCGTGACGTGGAACACGATCACGACGGTCTTTGCGCTCGTCCGACCCGCATCGTCGACGAGGGTGAGCACAATGCGCATCGACCGCGTGAGCTGGAAGGTGGCGCTGCGCTCGAGCGCATTCGCCGGATCCACGACGAGCGGCGTCGCCGCCCCCGTCGCCTCGTCCGTGAACGTCGCTTCCACGACAGCCTTGTTCAAGCGGCAGACGACGGTCGCCCACGTCCCTTCGGGCGCCGTGATGCGGCGCGTGTCCTCGATCCGGCGCTCCGCGCGGCCGGTGTACTCGGGGTAGCGCAGCACGACGTCCGCGCGCACGAGCTCGGGTCGCTCGAACACGGTCAAGCGGTACGTGCGCGTCGCCCCGCCGCGCCATTCGACGTGATAGGTGAGGTGTTCGCGAATGGTTGCCAGCCGCGCGCCGAACACCGGATCGTCGAGGCTGCGGGACATCGGCGCGCGCTCGGGCTCGCCACCATCCGGTCGGTAGACGAGCTCCGCCGCACCGGGTACGCGCGACGGATCGAACTCCGCCGTCACGAGGACGCTGCGGCCAGCCTCGATCTCCACGTCGCCGGGCAGGACGACGACCGCCGCGCCCGGCGTCGTGCCGGCGCGCTCCGCGGGCGAAGCCCCGGGCACGATCCTCTCAGCGCAGAAGAGCAGCGCGAGCGACGCCGCGAACGCGAGCACCCCGGCGACGTGGAGCCCGCGCACCGCGGGGAGACGCGCGCTCCCGACCTCCTCGGCCCAATGCTGGTGGCGCGCTTTCCGCATCACGTCGTCCACGAGGCGCCGCGCGAGGAATCCGTACTGGCCGCCCGGGAGGTCGGGTTCGAGCTCCGCCGCCGCGAGTAGCGACGTGTCGAGGTCCGGGAAGCGCTGCTCGACCAGGCGCGCCACCGTCATCGGCGCGCGCCGGCGGCGAGCGACGAAGCGGCGCAAGCCCAACACGCAGACCACGCCGAGTGCGAGGAGGACGCCCGCGGTCACGGTCACCGGCCAGCCGGTGATACCACGCGCGGCGTGCAGCGCTAGCGCGAGGACGGCGAAGGCGATCCAGACGATCGCCGTGGCACGCTCGCACCCGACGCGCGCGAGGCGTTCATCGACACGTTCGAGATGGCGTCGTAGTCGCAGCTCCATGAATCCCTCAATTCACCGGGGTGACCGACCTGCGGGCCAGCCTACCAGCCCACACGGTTTCGACCATGAGAACGCCCAGGGCGAGGACGATCAGGAAGCGCCAGAGCTGCTGGCGCTGCTCCAGCTCCGCGCTCTGCTCCTGACGCGTCGCCTCGGGATCGCTCGCGCGGGGCGTGGCGATCGGAACGCCGAGCCGCGCGAGCCGGTCCGCGTCCAGCGGCTCGACGCGACTCTCGCGCGGGTCGATGCGAATCGTGAACGGCGTCGAGCGGCCCGCGTCTTCGAGCGCGTAGTGCCCGGGCGACTCCGTAGCCGTGAACGCCGAGGCGTCGGGCGGGATCGTCACCGTCGTCCCGTCGGGACGGCGCACGGTCCGCGTGCCCGCCGGCCCCGCGGGCGGGAGCGGGACGCGGTCACCGACGTGGAAGGTCGCCGCGGCGAGGTCGGGCCCGGCCCCGAGACGGAGCATGCCGAGCACGAGCGGAGCGAACTTCGAGGAGAGCGCGAAGTCGCTGTCATCGGCGCCCCAGCCGCTGGTGACGACGAGAATTCGGCCCGGACCAACCATGCGTTCGACGAGGAAAGGCGCGCCGTCGTCGAAGCGCGCGAGGACCCGCGGAGCCGATTCGGGCCGGCCTGTCGGCGGTAGCTCCAGGACGCGGTGGCGCCAGAACCGGATCTTCGTGAAGTCGCTGAAGCGCGGGTCGGAGAACGGCGCGAACAACGGGTGCGCGAAGTCGATCTCCCCGAGGAGCGCGAAGCCGTCCGGTGCCGTGGGCGCCTCGCGGAGCTCGAGCCGCGGCTCGGCGAGGAGCACGCGCAGCACGCGGGTCGCCGCCGCCAGTGATCCGTCATCACGCCCGTCATCACCCCCCACCGCGACCACGGCCAGGACCACGCCGCCCGCGGCGGCATGTCGCACGCACGCGTCGAGGATCGCGTACGGCGGCACGGCGCTGCCGGCGAGCTCGAACAGCACGAGCGGATTCTTCGCCGCGTCGAGGCGGGGGGCGCGCGCAGCGGCTTGCGGCGCGAGCGTGATCGCGCCGTCGGTGCCCTCGAAGATCCGCTCGAGGAAGAACTCGAGTCCGCGCCCGGTGCTGTCCACGGCCCCGTCCAGGGCAACGAGAAAGGGCACGACGACCGGCGCGGCGACGGCTTCGCGGTCGAGCCAGACGTTGTCGAACGGATTCGCGTCGCCCGTGAGGACGAGCCGGTCGATGTCCGCGCCGTCCGCAGCCAAGGGACGCGCGGGCGCGCGCACGACGCGCGTTTCGCCCGGCGGACAGGCGATCGTCTTCGCTTCGCCGACGGCTTCGCCCACGGCCGACGACCACTGGAGCTGGAAGCGGTCCGTGACCGAGTCCGCGCCGCTCGCGACCCGGACCCAGAGCGCGTCATCGTCACGATTCGCCGCCCGCGGGACGGGGTGCAAGCTCGCGTTGCCGCCCGCGGCGCGCAGCGACCGGACCTCGAGCTCGATGCCCACCGGCCAGTCGTAGCCCTCGAGCGCCGCGAGGTCGCTGCCCGCCTGCACGTCCGAGACGAGCACGACGCGCGTCGTCCGCCCCGGTGCCACGGCGCCCTCGAGCTCCTCGACGAGCGCCGCCAGCGCGCCACCGAGGTCGGTCGCCGCCCAGCTCGGCGAGCTCGACGCCAGTCGCTCGCGTACGAGTGCGCGCGCCGTTTCGTCATCGAGGCCGAGCGTCTCCTCGAAGCGCACGTGGTGCGTAAGCCCGCGGTCGAACGTTGCGAGCGCGAAGACGGAGTCCGGCGGCGCGTCCGCGAGCACGGCCTCGACCTCGGTTGCGGCGGCCGACCACAGCCCGGTGCGACGCATGCTCGCGCTCGTATCGACGAGGAGCGCGATGCGCGGCCCGAGCATCGCGTCGGCGCCGACCTGTGCCGCCACGCGGAAGTACGGGCGCGCGAAGGCGAAGGCCAGTAGCGCGAGGGCCAGCGCGCGCAGGGCGAGCAGCACAAGCTGATCCAGTCGCTGGCGGCGTGCGAGTCGTGGCGGCGAGGTGCGCAGGAACATGAGCGAGCTGAACGACGTGCGCCCGCTCGGTGCGCGCCGGATCATGTGGAAGACGATCGGCAGAGCGACCGCCGCGAAGCCCGCGAGGAACAGTGGATAGAGCAGGCTCATCGGTGCGCTCCCCCGCTCTTCGGCCGCAGCACGGTGCGCCCGCTCGGTGCGCGCCGGATCATGTGGAAGACGATCGGCAGGGCGACCGCCGCGAAGCCCGCGAGGAACAGTGGATAGAGCAGGCTCATCGGCGCGCTCCCCCGCTCCTCCGCCGCAGCACCGTCCGGCCGCGCCGCATGCGCGCGTTCACGTACTCGAACAGGCACTCGACGAGCGGGCGATCCGTCGTCCACTGCACGAGGTCGATGCCCTGGTCGCCCGCGATCTGCTCGAGCCCGCGTTGATGCTCGGCGAAGCGCGCGCGGTACTCCACGCCCGCCGTGGCGGGGTCGACGTAGAAGGTCTTGCCCGTCTCGAGGTCCTCGAACAGCGACGCGCGCTCGAACGGAAACTCCACCTCCGCCGGATCGAGCACGCGGAACACGATCACCTCCTGGCCCCGGGCGCGCAGGTGACCGAACGCGAGGTCGAGGCCGTCGAGTGGCGCGAGCAGATCGGAGATGAGGACGACGATCCCGCGCTGGCGCACCAAGCCGGCGGCGCGCGTGAGGGCGTCGGTGAGCCCCGTCTCCGCACCGGTGGTCGCGTGCTCGAGCGCGACGAGCAGATGCTGGAGGTGTCCGGGCCGGTGGCGCGGGGGAATGAGCTCGACGACGTCCTCGGCGAACGTCATCAAACCGACGGCGTCGCGTTGGCCCGTGAGGAAACGCGCGAGCGTCGCGGCGAGCGTCCGCGCGTACTCGATCTTGGGTCGGCGCGTGGATCCGAACGCCATCGACCGGCTCAGGTCGACGAGCAGGTGACAGCGCACGTTGGTCTCGTCCTCGAAGCGCTTGATGTAGTACCGATCGGTGCGCGCCAGGAGCTTCCAGTCGAGGTAGCGCAGGTCGTCGCCAGGGCTGTACGGCCGGTACTCGCTGAACTCCGACGAGAACCCGTGGTAGGGGCTGCGGTGCAAGCCCGTGAGGAAGCCCTCGACGATGACGCGCGCCCGCAGCTCCAAGGGTTCGATCCGCAGGAGTGCCTCCGAGTCGACCCGATCGGGCCTCGCACTCTTCGGCTCTGCGACCTCTCGCGCGCGCATGGTCAAGCGACGGGCACGAGCTCCAGCAGCCGGTCGATCACCTGCTCGACGGACACGCCCTCGGCCTCCGCGCGGTAGCCGACGAGGATCCGGTGCCGCATCGTGCAGTGCAGAAGGCTCTGGACGTCCTCGATCGTCACGTGGCTGCGGCCCTCGAGCAGCGCGCGCGCCTTGCCGCCCAGCACGAGCGCCTGCGCGGCGCGCGTCCCGGCGCCCCAGCTGACCCAGCGATCGATGAAATCGGCCGACCCTTCGCGATGCGGGCGGCTGGCCGCGGCGAGCCGCACGGCGTAGCGCACGACCTCCTCGGCGACGGGCACCTTGCGCACGACTTCGTGGATGGCGAGGATATCCTCACCGCTGAAGAGCGGCTGGGGCTGCTCCAACGTGGAGGACGTCGTGCGCTGGATGACCTCGACCTCGTCGTCCTCCGGCAGGTAGTCGAGCACGACGTTGAACAGGAAGCGGTCGAGCTGCGCCTCCGGCAACGGGTAGGTGCCCTCCATCTCGATCGGGTTCTGCGTCGCGAGCACGAAGAACGGAGCGTCGAGGATGTGCGTCTCGCCGGCGATCGTCACCTGATGCTCCTGCATCGCCTCCAGCAGGGCGGCCTGCGTCTTGGGCGGCGTGCGGTTGATCTCGTCGGCGAGGATGACGTTCGCGAAGATCGGGCCGCGGATGAACTTGAGACGGCGCTCGCCGCCCTCTTGTTCGTGCAGGATCTCGGTGCCGAGGATGTCCGCCGGCATGAGGTCGGGCGTGAACTGGATGCGCTGGAAGTCCAGGTGGAAGATCGCCGCGAGGCTGCGCACGAGCAACGTCTTCGCGAGCCCCGGCGCGCCCGTGAGCAGACAGTGGCCGCCGGCGAACAGGCTGATGAGCAGTTGCTCGATGACCGCGCGCTGGCCGACGATCGCCTTCGAGAGCTCCACGTGGATCCGGTCGCGGCTCTCCATCACCTGCTCCACGACGCGCCGCTCCAGTTCGAATGCGCTCGTCTCTTCGTTCGTCATGCTCGAGGGTCCGTCCCGAATTTGCGTGATAGGTGAACTCAATGGGTCAGGGCGTACATCACGATGTTGATGCCCATGGGGTAGGCCTTCTTCTCCGAGAATTCGTGGAAGTACCACTCCTCCTCGCCCTCGCGCTCCCAGCCGTCGCCGAGGTCCGTGTTGAAGCAGATGAGGACCATGATCCGGCCTTGATCGTCGTGGATCGCCAGGTAGTGCGGCGTGCGCGTGTCCGAGTAACGGCGCTCCCACGTGATGCCCTGGGAGCGCCCGCGGAGCGCCACGCCGATGCTCGGGATCTGGGGCTTCTCCTTCAGGTCGTACACGCAGTGGAAGATCTCGTGGCTGAGCGGCAGCTCGACCGGTTCACGGCGCGGGAAGACGCGCTTGAATTGGCGGTAGAAGTTCAGCCACTCCGCCTCGCCCCAGAAATCGTCGACCATGAGGAAGCCGCCGTTCTCGCAATAGCGCCGCAGGGGCTCGAGCTCCGCCGACCGGAAGACGAGCTCGCCCGGCTCGATCATGTAGAGGAAGGGGTAGTCGAAGAGGCGCGGATCCGTGAGGTCGAGCACGAGCCCATTGGGATTGACGTCGAGCGACGTGAGCTGCTGGAGCCGAAACGAGAAGTTGAGGTCGCTGTCCGGATAGTCGGTCGCCCAGTCGCCCAGGCGGTTCCAGCGGTTGCGGCGCGAGGCGTAGCGAACGCGCACGAACGTGAATGCGTCGGCCGCGAACTCCGGGGTCAGGTTCCATGCGGGCACGCCCCTCCGCCCGTAGGACCCCCGATATCGTCGTTGCGCAGTGGCTCCATTCGAAGCCGGGGCGAGGAGGAACGGGGCGAGCGCGAGTACGAGCGCGAACCTCATCGGTCGCCCGCCTCGCCCTGCGCGCCCACGAGCTCGAGCAGCAGCCGGTGGGCCGGGCGGTACCGCGGCGCCGCCTCGAGCGCGCGCAGCACCGCGCGCTTCGCGCCCGCCTCGTCGCCGAGCTCGGCCGACGCCCGCGCGATCATGAGGTGCACTTCCGCTGGATCCACGGGGTCGAGGGCCAACAGCGCGCGGCCCGAACGGAGCGTGCCCTCCGGGTGGCCGAGCGCCTCGGCCGCGCGCGCGAGCGTTCGGTAGCCCGCGGGAATGGTCGGCTGGACGGCGAGCATGGCCGCCGCAACGGTGGCGAGCTCGTCCCACTCCGACCGCGCCTCGAGCAACTCCATGAGCCTGCGGCGCGCCGGCAGCGTGTCCGCATCGCGCCGGGTCCACGCCCGCAGGACTTCGAGCTCGCGCTCGACGTCGCCCGACTCTTCGAGGATCCGCGCGAGGAGCGGGTACGCGCTGCCCGCGCCCACGAGCGTCGGGCACAGCTCGACCGCGCGCTCGAGCAACGGCCGCGCCTCGCCGGCTCGGTCGGCCGCGACGAGCGCCGTCGCGCAACGCTGCAGTCCCAAGGCGTGATTGGGGTGCGCGACAGCCCACGCGAGCCACGCGTCCGGGTCGGCAGGCTCGGGTTCGATCGGCTCCCACGTCGCGTCCGGCGCGAAGGACTCGGCGAGCGCGCGGAACCAGGCCGCGAACGCCGCGTCGAGCTCCGCGGGCGTACCGCAGCGCTCCGTGAGCGACGCGTCGAGACTCACGCCGGCGCCGAGGTCGTCGAGGATCGCCACGAGCGTCTCGAAGCCGTGCGTCGCGACGAGGTACTCGACCACCATCGACGACTCGTAGTACGCGAACTGCAGCCCGAGCTGCCCGTCGGGGCTGAGAAAAGCGCTGCTGAGCGCACTGACCGGCGTGGCGCCACCCGCCAGGATCTTCGCCCGGTACTCCGGGTTCATCGTCTGACCCCACGCGGGGTCGCGGCGGCGCTCTTCCCATACCGAGATGCCCTCGCTCAGCCACCGCGGCATCCGATTGCGCGTCTTGTTCAACGTCACGACGTGGCAGAGCTCGTGCCACAGCACCGCCTCCCAGCACGAAGGACGCTCGCCCTGCGAAGCCGGGCTCTTCATGGTCACCAGGTCGCCGAAACAGACGCCGAGAAAACCCTCGCCACCGGGCAGCCCGAATGTGCGGATGGCGAAGTCCTTCTGTTCCTCGAAGAGCTCCAGCATCGTCGGCCGCTCACGCTCGAGCTCGTACCGAGCGCAGAGCTCGCCCAACGCCTCGGCCATGAGCTCCTGAACGCGCGCGCCGTACACCTCCGCCTCGTGCGCTTCCATGCGAATGACGTACCCCTCGCCCGCGAGCGTCGCGTAGTCCGCGAGCACGTCGTGGAGAACCATCAGGTTGTAGGCCACGACGTTGTACTCGTCCGCGCGCAGGGCCTCGTCCGCGAGCCGCCAGCCCTCGCGCTCCTCGCCGAGGTGCAGCAGGTCCTGCGCGAGCTGGAAGCGCGCCGGCCCGAACTCCGGGTCCAGCTCGAGCGCGCGACGCTGGCGCGCGGCGCCTTCGGAGAACCGATACTTCTCCGAGAGCTCGCGCCCGATGAGGTGGTCGACGCCCGGGTTCTCCGGCCAACGGTCGAGCGCGGTCGCGCGACATTCGCGCTCGCGCGCCTCGTCGCCTGCGAGGTGCGCGAGCACGGCGAGGTAGGCCCAGGCTTCCCACCGCCCGGGGTCGATCGCCAACACGCGGTCCAGGTGCGCCCGCGCGGCCACGTACGACTCCCGGCCGATCCCCTGGTCGGCCTCGAGCAGGAGCGCGTCGTGCTGGAACGGATTGAGGGCGAGCGCGCGCCCGAGCGCATGCGCCGCGCCCTCCGGGTCGCTCGAGCCGAGCGCGCGCGCCAGGAGGAGCTGGTGGTCCGCAGCCTCCGGCTCGAGCGCGAGCGCCGCGCGCGCCTCTTCGGCGGCGAGGGCGTAGTCGTGTTTCGCGAGCGCGAGCTCGGCGATCGCGATGCGGGGATCCACGAGCTCCGGCGCTCCGTGTTTCGCCGGCACGAAGTAGCCGTCCATCACCGCCTTCGCGTCCTCGCCGAGGAGCAGCCGCGCGCGCCCGATCACCACTCGGCTCGCCGCGTCGCGGAACGTACGGAAGTAGCGCCTGCCGAGCAACGCGACCTCCCTCAGCATCTGGTCCGCGCGCTCCGCCGCCCCGTCACGGAGAAACACCTCCCGCGCGAGCAGTCGCAAGCGGATGCTCCGCGGGAGCTTGGCGAGCGCCGCCTCGACGTGCGCCCGGGCGGCCTCCACCTCCCCCACGGCGAGCAGCGCCCGCAGTCGAAGGAGGCTCCAAGCTTCGTCCGTCGGGTCTGCCGCGGCGTTCGCGGTCGCCTGCTGCAGGCACTCGCGGTAGCGCCCGGTGTCGAGCAGACCGCCCGCGTCCGCGAGCTCGTCCGCCGCGACCGGCGGCGCGAGAAGCAGCAGCAGGAGCAGTCCCGCCCCGCTGCTCTGCGAGCTCACTCGACGTCGACCAGGCATCGCGAGCTACCTTATCCGATCTCCGCCATCCGCGATGCCGGCGAGCGATCCGTTACCCGGCCTTCACCTTCGACCCCGGCCACCGATCCGTGATGACCCATACTTCAGAGTTCCACTCCTTCGCCATGGCGCTCGCTCTGCTGCTCGCTCTGGGCGCGTGCGCCGCCCCCCATGCGGAACCGGACGCGCCCGCCGTGGCGGAGCCTCCGCCGGCGCCGGCCTGGATCCCGCTCTTCAACGGCCGCGACCTCGACGGCTGGCGCGTGAAGATCACGGGCTACGAGCTGGACGACAACTACGCGAACACGTTTCGGGTCGAGGACGGCATCCTGCGCGTCGCGTACGACGGCTACGAATCGTTCGGCGGCAGATTCGGGCACCTGTTCTTCGACACACCGTTCTCGGACTACCGGTTGCGCGTCGAGTACCGCTTCGTCGGCGAACAGTGCCCGGGCGGACCCGGCTGGGCCTTTCGCAACAGCGGCGTGATGCTCCACGGCCAGTCCCCCACGAGCATGGCCAAAGACCAGGAGTTTCCCGTCTCGATCGAGGCCCAGATGCTGGGCGGAGACGGGGAGCATCCGCGTACGACGGCCAACCTGTGCACGCCCGGCACGCACGTCGTGATGGCGGGCGAGCTCATCCGCCGGCACTGCACGAACTCGACGTCCGCGACCTACCACGGCGACCGCTGGGTCACGATGGAGCTCGAGGTCCGGGGCCACGAGATCATCCGGCACGTCATGGACGGAGAGGTCGTGCTGGAGTACAGCGCGCCCCAGCTCGACGACAGCGACGCCGACGCCCGCCGTCTGCTCGCGGCCGGCGCCGAGCGGCTTCTCTCCGGCGGCTACCTCTCCCTGCAGGCCGAGAGCCACCCCGTGGAGTTCCGAACGGTCGAGCTGTTGCCCCTGGAGCCGGTCGTCGCCGGGCCGGGATCGGTGACGGGCCGCGTCACGCTCGACGGCGCCGCGCCCGCGCACAAGCATTGACAGCTCGAGGACGCCATGCGCGTGGCCTCGGGCGAGTCCGAGTACGTGGACGAGACGCTGCTCGCGGGCGAGCGCGGGGAGGCCGTGGAGTTCGACGTGCGGTACCCGGGAGAGTAGACGCCCGCTCGGTGGGGTTTCGTGATTTTGGGCTCGGGCCCCCTCCGACTATTCTCCCTGCCTCCGCCTACCGTTCTGACCATCGAGGACGTCCACAAGGAATGGTGTTCCGCGTGACAGGCACGGCTGCGATCCTCGGCTACTCGATGAACAGCATCGTCGATTCCATCTGGAAGGGCGTCAGCTGGAAGATCACGGCGAAGTACGTCTTCGACGGGATCGTGTACGGCCTCGTCACGGCCGGTACCTTCGGCTGGCTCTGGCCCGCGGCCTGAACGGGCCTGAGGGCCCGCCGCTTCGACTCCAGCGCCAGGACGCGATACGCTGGAGCGCCCGGCCATGGCATTCCCTGACAAGATTCTCTGTCCGTGCGGCAGCGGCAAGGAGCTCGAGCGTTGCTGCAGCGCGGACGGGGACACGTCATTGGAGCAGGGTGCATTCGAGAGCTGGATCGCGAAGTTCAGGGTCCTCGACCTGGACGCTCTCGAGCGCACCCTCGCGAGTGGAGCACCGGACTTCGAGCCGAGTGGCACGGGGCAGTGGACGTGGCTGCGTCCGGAAGGCGGAGCGCGCCAGGAGCGCGCCCTGCTGTTCGTAGCCGACGGGTTGCTCGTCGCCGCCACGCCGACGGAGGACCTCGCCGGCGAGTTGCGCGCGCTCCTCGAGGAGCGCATCGACGGCGCCATCGCGCACGTCGGCACTGCACGGCGGAGCGTGGACGAGCACCTCGTCCCGTCGGTCACGCGCTACCCCCACCTCGTCGCCGACCTGCGGGACTACCTCGATGGCGACGACCTCTCGATCCGCGTACCGCGGGAGGAGCGTACGATCGGACTCTACCTCGGTCGCATCACCGCCGCCGTGAGCGCGGCCCGCTCCGGCGTGATGGTGGACACCCGCGTCCCCTGCCGTCGCCGACCCGGCAACCGCCCGTGCAAGTCCGACGTGACCGCGCGCCTGGACGACGGCGACCTGGTCCAGTGGAACTGCCCCCGCTGCGGGGATTCAGGCACGATCTCGGGTTGGCTCGGGACCCCGTTCGACAGCGTCGCGCGCAGCACAGTCGTGAGCATCGAAGACCTCACGCCGACCACGTACATGCTCCGACTGCGGAACAAAGAACACCTCCGGCTGCTCCGACTCCCACACCTCACCGCTCCAGCGTTGCGGCTCCTCGCCAACGCCATGCCGCTCCCGGCAGGCTTCGTGCGGATCTCGGGTTCGCGCTCCGAATTCGTCGCCGCGGCGCGCTGCATCGTCTTCCAGTTCGCCAGAGGTCGGTACCTGACGAAGGGTGACGCCGACACACTCTCGACGCTCCACTCCACGTTCGCCCTCCACGGCGGCGGGCGACCGGACCTCTCCATGGCGGCGCAGTGCGCCGAAGTCCTGCTCTTCGAGCGGTCGCGCCGGCTCGCGCTGCTCCCGGATCCCGGTCGGAGCGGGGGCACGCACCGCCTGCGCATCGCACTGCAAGACGTTCAGCCCCCGATCTGGCGCCACCTCGAGCTGCCCAGCCGTTTCACACTCGAGGACCTTCACGAGGCTCTGATTCTCGCGTTCGGCTGGTCGGACACGCACTTGCACGCCTTCGTTCCGGAAGGCAAACGCGAGGTCGAGAAGGAGAGCGAGCGGCGCACACTCCTCTCCGACGTCCTGCCCCGCGTGGGTGACCGGCTCGTGTGGGAGTACGACTTCGGCGACTCCTGGCGGCACGACGTCGTCGTGGAAGCGATCCTCCCGGACCCGCCGCAGCGCCCGCGTCTCATAGGGGGGGCACGCGCCGCTCCGCCGGAGGATTGCGGCGGGCCGCCGGGACTGGAGAATCTCCTCGCGATCCTCGCCGACCCGCTCCACGAGGAACACGAGACGATGCGCGATTGGGCGGGCCAGAATTACGATCCGGATGCTTTCGGCCGCGCGGTCTTCGACGAGCGCGTGGGGCGCATGGAGGCAGCGCGGGCCGAAGCTCCAAGCCGCAGAGGGGCGCCCGCCTGGCGCCCGGGCGAGCGCTGAACCGGGCAGCGCACGGTCGGTCCTGTCCAGAATGGAATCCACGATCAGGAATCGATGGGGTGAGCGCCTCGCCTACTCCTTCGAGCCCGGCGACCCGGACCGCCGCGAGCTCGTCGTCCTCGGACACGGCGTCACTTCCGACAAGGATCGGCCGTGGTCGCACGCCTTGTCAATCGCGCTGCGCAACGAGGGCATCGCCTCGATGCGCATCAGCTTCGCCGGCAACGGCGAGTCCGAGGGCCGATTCGAGGATGCCACGATCACCAAGGGAGTCGAGGACCTGCGCGCCGTACTGGACGCGCTGCCGGAACGACACGTCGCCTACGTCGGGCACAGCATGGGCGGCGCCATCGGCCTCCTCTGCGCCGCGGCCGACGACCGCATCCATGGGCTCGTCTCCCTGGCCGCGATCGCCCACACCGCCGAGTTCGCACAGCGGATGTTCGGCCACCTGCGCGCGGGCGAGCCGATGCTCGACAAGCCGCACTGTCCGTTGAGCGCGAATTTCATGGCGGACCTCGAGGGCCTCGGTTCCGTGCTGGGAGCGGTGCCTGGAGTGCACGTGCCCTGGTTGCTCGTGCACGGGACCGAGGACGACATCGTGCCCGTCCAACACTCACGCGACGCGCACGCCGCGTCGGCCGGACATTCCAAGTTGATCGAGCTGCCGGGCGCGGACCATTCGTTCACCGGAGAGAGCCGCGCGCGGATGGTCGCCGTGGTCGCACCCTGGCTGACTCGATGCTTGGAGCAGTAATGCGCGACTGGCGCAGCGCGCAGCCCCCGGCCAGCCACCCGATCCGCGCGAGACCGTGAGCACCCCGCACTCCCCGGAAGACCTCGACGCGACCTCGCTCCAGGTCCGCCGCGCCCTCGACGGCGACGGTGCGGCGCTCTCATGGCTCGTGACGCACCTCGATCCGCTGCTGCGCGCACAGGTACGTCTCAGACTGGGACGCTCATCGGGCGATCCCGACGTCGACGACGTCGTCGCGGACACCTGGACGGTTGCGCTGCGGCGACTCGGGGACATCGAGCCGCGCGGCGGCCGGTGCGCTCCCAGCTTCGTCGCGTTCCTCTCCATGACGTCGGCGAATCTCTGCCTCGCGCACCTCCGGCGCCGACTACGGTCGCTCGCGAGCGGCTCGGAGTCCGAGGCGCGCCGGAGCGAGTGCCCGATCCCACGCGCGGCGTCGTGACGCGCCTCGATGAGCGCGAGGTTCACGGGCGGATCGAAACGGTGCTCGCGGGGATGACCGCCGACAAGCGCCGCGTGCTCGTGCTGCGGCTCCTCGACCAGCGCTCGAACGCAGGGGTCGCCTCACACCTCGGCGTCCCACCGAACACCGGGGCGAGATCGAGAATTTCGCGCCCGCCGAGCGCATCTTGCGGCGCACGGCCAGGCGCATGACGCCACTCGACACCGCCCACTTCCGCGCGAACGCCGACCGCCTGCGGCGGCACCCGAAGCTGCAGAGCGGCGCCGCGCCCGTCGTGCGCACGCTCGCGTTCACCGGCGAGCACGACAGCCTCACGACACCGGAGCGATGCCGCGCGGTCGCGGCCCGATTCCGCGACGCCGAGTGTTTCGTCGTGCGCCGCGCCGACCACCCCGTCCCCCTGGAGCGACCGCGGGCGTGCGCGGGCCTCGTCGACGCGTTCCTGCGGGGCTTGCGCGTGA
>SMVB01299029.1_pt1 | contig 22198 bp, 19 predicted proteins | sample 2456461 | NCBI WGS metagenome assembly SMVB01 (sample SAMN11095934, study PRJNA526329) | marine sediment metagenome | biome: Marine sediment; feature: Surficial sediment; material: Deep marine sediment; isolation source: Hadal surficial sediment | place: Pacific Ocean | collected 2014-05 | depth...
AGTCCCGGATATCCTGGAGGAACCATTCGGTGGGCACCTCGTGGCCGAGGCCGGCCGCCTTGGCCTTCTCGTAGACCACGCCGCCGACCGCCCAGAACTGGGCGCCCTGGATGTTGCCGCGCTCGGAATAGGTGATCTGGGCGGCCGAGCTGCGGCCGCGGTTGGTGCCTTCCATGATGTCGGCGAAGGTGACCATGCGGTCGGGCAAGGCGGCGCCGTGGCCGCGCCGGCCCGAGCGCTTCATCTTGAAGCTGGAATTGAATTCGGGCTGGGCGGCGTAGGTGATGTATTCGTCGTCCAACGCCATGTCGGGCAGGCCAAAGGGCCCGGGCGCGCTGCCGAAACGGAAATAGACGTCGACCTTGTCCAGGGTCGCCTGGTCGGCCTTGCCGCCGCCGCCACCGACGCTGACCACATGGGCGCCCTCCTCGACCCATTCGCCGTTGAGAACCCCCACCGCCGAGTCGGTCAGCGCCGCGACGATGTCGGCGCCCTTGTAGATGTCGCGCGGGTTGTCATGGACCACCACCTCGATGCCGTGCTTGGCGCGCATTTCGGCGGCGAAGGCCTCGCGGTTGGCCGGCGTCGGCGAATAGACCTGGAGGCGCTTGATGCCGCGCACGCACATGAAGGCATCCATGTGGCTCCGCGCCATGCCGCCCGAGCCCAGCATGCCGACCACTTCGGCGTCTTCGCGCGCCATGTACTTGACGCCGATGCCGCCGTCGCCGGCGACCCGCATGTGCTGCAGCACGCCGTCGTTGATGAAGGCCAGGGGCTCGCCGTTCTCGATGGAGGTGAGAAGGATCAAGCCGCAGTACAGCCCCGGTTTCATGCAATATTTCTCTTGGGTGACGACGCCGTTGTATTCGCGCTCGTAGATCACGTCGGACTTCATGCGGATGGCGAAATAACCACTGGTGGAGCCACCCTCCATGGTGCCCCATTGATAGATCTTGTTGGGATCCGAGGTGGGGATCTGGATATCGACCCGCGGGCGGCACACCGATTCCTTGGTGACCAGCTGGCGATACGATTCCTCCAACGCCGCCATGGTGTCCTCCATGGTCAGCACCTTGGCGACGTCGTCGTTGTTGATGAACAGGGTCATGGTCGCGTCCTTCCGTGTCTTGTTCTCTTTGCTTGGCGCCCGCCGGGCCTCGAGCCCGCCCGGCCGACGCGCCCCGGCCTCAGTCGCGAATATCCTGGAGCAGCCATTCGGTGGGGATTTCGTTGCCCAGCCCGGCCTCGCGGACAAGCTCATAGGCCCGTCCGGCGACGGCATGGAATTGCGCCCCCTGCAGGTTGCCGCGCTCGGAATAGGTGATCTGGTCGTCGGACGTGCGCCCCTTGGCGCGGCCCTCGATGATGTCGGCGAGCCACACCACGCGGTCATCGGCCACGGCGCCGCGCCCGCCGCGCTTGGCGTCCGGCGACATGCGCTTCTCGGCGACCTCCGGCGTCATGGCGACGTAGGTCAGCCGCGAGCGCGCCTTGCCGAATTCCTCCAACCCCCAGGGCTGGGGCGCGGTGCCGAAGCGCAAGGACACGTCGATCTTGTCGATGGTGGCCCGGTCCGGCGCGCCGGAGCCGCCCACCACCACCACATGGGTGCCGGGCTCCACATAGGCGCCGTCGGTCACCGGTTGGGTGGCGTCGGTCAGCGCCGCCAGGATATGGGCGCCGCGATAGACCTGTTCCGGGGCGTCGCAGGCCACCACCTCGATGCCGTAGGCCGCCCGCATCTCGTCGGCGAAGGCCTCGCGGTTGGCCTGGGTCGGGCTCCACACCTGGAGGCGCTTGATGTCGCGCACGCAGGTGATGGACTGCATGTGAGAGCGCGCCATGCCGCCGGAACCGAGCATGCCGACCACCTCCGCGTCCTCGCGCGCCATGTATTTGACGCCGATGCCGCCGTCGGCGCCGACCCGCATGTGCTGCAACACGCCATCGTTGAAGATGGCCAGCGGCTCGGCGTTCTCAACCGAGGTCAGCAGGATCAGCCCGCACCAGCGCCCGGGCCGGACGCAGTATTTCTCCTCGGTCGGGATGCCGCCCCGGTTTTCCTGGGTCAAAACGTCGGACTTCATGCGGATGGCGAAATAGCCCCGGGTCGAGCCCCCTTCCATGGTGCCCCATTGGTAGGTCTTGTTGGGGTCCGAGGTGGGGATTTGGATATCGATGCGCGGGCGGCACACGGCGTCCGAGGTGATGAGATCGGCGTAGGATTGTTCCAGCGCCGCCATGGTGTCCTCCATGGTCAACACCTGGGCCACATGGTCGTTGTTGATGATCAGCGTCACCGCCCAAACCCCCCGTTGTCTTTGTTTTCCGGACCTGAGTCCGCGCCGGCCTCATCGAACACCGTTGCTTGCGACGATCCGCCGCCACAGCATAAGACAGTCAACCCTAAAGGTAGCACACCTTCCCTCGGCGCGCGTTCATGGCGGCGGCCGGGCGGCGATGGTGGCGATCAACAGATCGCCGACCAGGCGGGCGGTCACGCCGTCGCGGTCGAGCGCCGGGTTGAATTCGGCGATCTCGACGCCGATGAAGCCGCTTCGCCGGCCCAGGCCGTCCAGGGCCGAGATCAACCCATCGGCGCTCAGGCCATGGCCGACGGGGCTGCCGACGCCGGGCGCCGCCATGGGGTCGAGAGCGTCGAGGTCGATGGTGATTCCGAATCCCGCCGTCCCCTGGGCGGCGATGGCGGCCGCCTCGTCCATGACCGCATCCAGGCCCCGGCGGCCGATTTCTTCCATGTTGACCACCCGCACGCCGAGGCGCTCCAGCAGCGCCGCTTCGCCGTCCTCGAAACTGCGCACGCCGAGGAGACAGATGTGCTCGGGCCGCAAGGCCGGACGGCACCCGGCGATGGCAGTCAACGCCTCATTGCCATGGCCCAGGAGGCAGGCCACCGGCATGCCGTGGAGGGTGCCGCTGGGGCTGGTTTCGGGCACATGGGCGTCCATGTGGGCGTCGACCCAAATCAGGCCCAAGGGAGAACCGCCGCCAAGGCCCCGCGCGGCGCCGCTCCAGGTGCCGACGGCGCAAGCGTGATCGCCACCGAGCACGGCGAATATGTCCCCCTCGGCCACCCGGGCCTCCACCCGCCGGGCCAGCCGCCGGCAAAGACCGGAGACCGCCGCCAACGCCTCGACACCGGTCTCGGCCGAAGGCGCCGCCAGGGACCCCCGCCAGGCGGCGTCGATGCCCTGGCGCCGCAGCCGGGCGATCAGCCCGCCCTGGCGCAGCACCCTGGGGCCGTGCCGGCAACGTTGGTCCCGGGCGCCGCGCCCGCTGGCGGCGCTAAGGATGGTTAGCGTCCTGGAATCCAGGGCCGGTGGGGAATGTTGTTTCGGCATGGCTGGTCGTCCCGAGCAGGCCCTCCAAGCCCCCTGGAATTCATAGGGCCAAGTGGTTTAATTCCGCTTAACCCCCGGTATTCAAGGCTTTTTGGTAAATGACGGGGGCCGGCTCATAGCCTGATTCCAAGGCCGGGGGGCGGCCCGATCAGCGCCGGCGGGAAGCCTCGGGCGGCCCCGCCCGGTAGGGCCCGCCCGCCTCGAACCGGCGGCCGGGGGATCGCGGAACCAAGACTTGCCGATGCCGGCCGCGGCACCTTGCGGAGCGCCTTCCTTGCGGCGATCCGTCCCGACGGCATAAGATTGCCGCCGCCAAAGGTAGCACACCTTCCGCCGGGCGGACCAAGCCCCGGAACACCAGCCAGGGACGCAGCCCCACCATGACAAATGACAAAGTCGAGGCCCTTTTGCATCCGCGCAACATCGTCCTGGTCGGCGCGTCGGACCGGCCGCGCCACTGGTCCGGCCGGGTCCGTGCCAATCTCGCGCGCTTCGGCTATGCGGGCGGCGTTTACCCGCTCAACCCCCGGCGCGCCGAGATCTGGGACACCAAATGTTACCCGGACTTCGCCGCCCTGCCCGAAGCGCCCGATCACATCCTGTCCTTCGTGCCCGCCGACGCCGTCTTCGGCGTGCTGGAGGCCGGCGCCCGGGCGGGCGCCCGGAGCGCCCTGGTCTTCGCCGGCGGCTTCGGGGAAGGCGGCCATGAGGAAGGCCGCGCCCGGGCGGTTCGGCTACGCGCCGTGATCGAGAAAACCGGGCTCGCCGTCTGCGGTCCCAATTGCATGGGCAACATCGCCGCGCCCAGCCGCGCGGTGACCCTCCCCGATGACGGGCTGGACCGCATCGAGGCCGGGCCGACGGCGGTGATCGCCCAGTCGGGCGGGCTCTGCGTGGCGCTCAACCGGCTGCTGGCCGAGCGCGGCCTGATGCCGTCCTACATGGTCTCGGCGGGCAACCAGTTGGGCCTGGCGGCGGGCGACTACCTGCGCTTCATGGTGGCCCAGCCAGGGGTCAAGGCGATCCTGCTCTATCTGGAGGAAGTGGTGCGGGCCGACGACTTTCTCGAAGCCTGCAACGAGGCGGCGGCGGCGGGCAAGCCCGTTCTCTGCGTCAAGATCGGCGGATCGGATTCCGGCCGGGCGGCGGCGTTGGCCCATACCGGCGCCCTGGTGGGCAGCATCGACGCCTTCGATGCCGTGGCCGGCGCCGCCGGCGTGGTGCGGTTGGACACCATCGAAGACGCCGTCGAGGCGCTGGAGTACCTGGTGCGGGTGGCGCCGCCCAAAGGGCCGGGTATCGCCGTGATGACCAATTCCGGCGCGCTCACCGCCCTGATTTCCGAATACGCGGCGCGCGCCGGGGTCGAATTGGCGGCGCTCACCGAACAGACCAAGGCCAAGATCGCCGAAGCGCTGGGGCCCCTCGCCAATCCCGCCAACCCCTTGGACACGCGCTCCACCGTGGTGACCCAAGCCCACACCGCCTGCATGGACGCGCTGGCCGCCGACCCCGGGGTCGACCTGCTTTTGATGGGCGAAGAGCTGCCGCTGACGCCCGGCATCGAGCGCAAGGAGGCCAACCTCGCCGCCATCGGCGAATGGACCCGGGGCGGCGGCCCCGTGCCCGTCGCCCTGTTCGCCCCCATGGCGGTCAGCCTGAACGACCATGCCCAAGGGTTGCGCGACAAGCTCGGCCACCTTCCCTACATGTCGGAACCGGACCGCGCCTTCCGGGTGCTGGGGCGGATCATGCGCGGCACGGAACGCCATGCCCGCGCCCAATCGCAAGCGGTGCCCGCGCGCGGTCCCAAGGACGCGGATTTGCTGCTCGACGGGCTGGCGGCGCTGCGCGGTCCCCGGCCCCGGCCCCTGGACGAGCCCCGCTCCAAAGCGCTGCTCGGCGCCTGGGGGCTGCCCTTGCCCCGCGAGACCCTGGCCGCCGATGCCGATGCCGCGGTCCGGGCCGCCCATGAGATCGGTTATCCGGTGGTGGTCAAGGCGGTTTCCGAAGGCCTGCCCCACAAGACCGAGGCCGGCGCCATGGCCCTGGGGCTGACGGGCGCGGCGGCGGTCGCCGAGGCCTGCGCGGAGATCGCCGCCAATGTCGCGGCCTATGACGCCCACGCGGTCCTCACCGGCTTCCTGGTCGCCGAACAGCTCGAAGCCGGGGCCGAGCTCGCCCTCGGCATCCTGGTCGACCGCGAAATGGGGCCGGTGGTGATGTTCGGCTCCGGCGGGGTGATGGTGGAGCTCTATAAGGATGTCGCCCTGGGGCGCCCCGGGCTCAATCGCGCCGAAGCCGCTGCCATGATCGACGCCACCCGGGCCGGGCGAATCATCGCCGGCTACCGGGGCGCCCCGGCGCTCGACCACGCGGCGGTGATCGACGCCATGGTGGCGCTGGGCCGCTTCGCCCTGGATGCCGGCGACCGCATCGACGCCGTCGACATCAACCCCTTGATGGCGCGCGCCCATGGCCGGGGCGTGTGCATGGCCGATGCGCTGGTGGTGCTGGCGGCGACGGGGCCTGGCTAACCCTGTCGCTTGCCATGGTCCCCCCGAGGCGATACCTCTTGGGGGTGTGACCGACAAGGAGGGCGGCCATGGACATCGTCATCGCCGGCGGCCACGGCAGGGTCGCCATGCTCTTGCACCCGCTCTTGGTGGGCCGTGGCCACAAGGTCCGCGGGTTGATCCGCGATCCCGGCCAGGCCGGCGACCTGGCCGCGGTGGGGGCCGAGCCGGTGCTCTGCGATCTCGAACTGATGGGCGACATCGCCGAGCCCGTCGGGCCGGCCCATGCGGTGATCTTCGCCGCCGGTGCCGGACCCGGCAGCGACGCGGCGCGCAAGCGCGCCATGGACCGGGACGGCGCCATCAAGCTGATGGCGGCGGCCAAGGCCAACGGCATCCGCCGCTTCTTGATGATCTCCACCTTCCACGCCGACCAACCGCGCGGCAGCGAGATTTTCCAGGCCTACATGCGGGCCAAGGCCGAGGCCGACGCGGCGCTCCGCGAGAGCGGCCTGGACTACACCATCATCCGCCCCGGGCGCCTGACCGACGCGCCCGGCACCGGGGGCATCGAACTCGCGCCCCGGCTCAAGGGCGCCGACGTGCCGCGCGCCGATGTGGCGGCGCTGCTGGCGGCGTGCCTGGATGACACGCGCGCCATGGGCCGCCAGTGGGAGGTGACCGGCGGCAATACCCCCATCGCCGACGCCATCGCCCAGGCCATCGATCAGGCCGGCGCCTAGGGCGCCGCGCGCAGCGCCGTGCGGGCGATCACCATGCGCATTATTTCCGGCGTTCCCTCGGTGATCATGTGGCTGCGCTGGTCGCGCCAGATTCGTTCCACCGGCAGGTCGGTGGTGAGCCCGATGCCGCCGTGGATCTGCAGGCAATCGTCGGCCGCCCGCCAGGCCATTTCGGTGCAATACAGCTTGGTCATGTAGGCCTCGAGCCGGGCGTCGCCGCCCTCGTCCATGCGCGAGGCCGCCTGATAGACCATCAGCCGCGCGCCGTGGACCGCTATCGCCGCGTCCGCCAGCATCCATTGGATGGCCTGGCGGTCCGCCAAGGGCCGGCCGAAGGTGATGCGTTGCTTGGCATAGGCGGCGCCCATCTCGAGGCAGCGTTCGGTGACGCCGAGCGCGCGCGCGGCCTGCTTGACGCGGCCGACGCCGAGCCATTGCTGGGCCAGGCGGAAGCCGCCGCCTTCTTCGCCCACCAGGTGGTTCGCCGGCACCACCACGTCCTCGAAGACGATCTCCCACGGGGCTTCCTCGGTGAAGGTGCGGTATTGGGTGGTCAGGCGAATGCCCGGCGTGTCCATGTCCACCAGGAAGCAGGAGATGCCCCCGCGTGAGCCTTTCTCGCGGTCGGTGGCCGCCATCACCTGGGCGAAATCAGCCTCGTCCGCCCCGGTGATGAAACGTTTGACGCCGTTGATCAGGTAGCTGTCGCCGTCCCTAACCGCGGTGGTGCGCATGGACCCGGGGTCGGAGCCGGCGTCGGGCTCGGTCTGGGCGAAACAGCAGCGCTTCTCGCCGCGGATCACCGGGTAGAGATATTTTTCCTTCATGTCGTCGGAAAGCGCGTAAAGGATCGGGCGCACGTCGGGCCCGGTGATGGAGACCCCGCGGGTCGGCAGCGCCACGGTGCGGCCCAGTTCCTCCCAGACCACCGAACGCGCCAGCAGGCCCAGCCCCTGGCCGCCGAATTCTTGCGGCACGTCGATCAGCCAGAGGCCGAGCGCCTGGGCCTTGGCGTCGAGCGCCGCCTTGATCTCGGGTTTGATCTTGCCGCCCTCGAGCGACTTGCCCTCGAGCGGGATCATTTCCTTGTCGACGAAACGGCGCACCGTCTGTTTGAGGATGGCGAGCTCTTCGGGCAATTGGAAATCCATGGCGCCCCTCCCTTAGGCGGGCGATTATGGGTGATGGGGGGCTAAGTGCAAAGCGCCGAGGGCCAGCGCCGGCGCCGCGTCACCTGCCCGGTTGCCCTGATCCGCGCAAGGGTGCTACAAATGCCGCCTAATGGCAGGATTTGACCATTGCCCCGGGGCGATGGGCCGATCCGTTGAAATCATCTCTCTTTCAGGAGACCACCCATGGCCGATGACGCACCCATCAAGAGCGAATGGATAGAACCCACCGATATCAGGACCAAATCCGGCGTGGGCGAGTTCCAACGCCCCAACATGCCCTATGACGACTGGATGGAGGCCCAAGAGATTCCCATCTTTCGCGGCATCGGCGTGCGAAAGGTCCAGGACCTACCGATGAAGCCGTGGAAGCTGATGGGCGGCAACGCCAGCTTCATCCAGCTTTGGGGGACCGAGGGCCTGTGGGGTTGCCACATCATCGAGGTGCCGGGCGCGGGCGCGCTCTCGCCGGTCAAGCACCTTTACGAACAGCAGTACTTCATCGTCGAGGGCCGCGGCACCACGGAAGTCTGGGAAGACGGCCTTGAGGACAAGAAGCACGTTTTTGAGTGGCAGGCGGGTTCCCTTTTCGCGATCCCCATCAATGCGTGTTACCGCATCATCAACGCGGCGTCGTCGCCGGCGCTGCTGCTGGGCGGCAGCCTCGCGCCCCAGGTCTTCAACCTGTTCAAGAACGAGGATTTCATCCTCAACTGCCCCTACGTCTTCCGCGACCGCTTCGATCCCAACGCCGAGGATTACTACAAGCCCAACGACGATATCGAGGCCGACCCGGTGCGCGGCCTGGCCATGAAGAAGACCAATATCATCGCCGACATCGTCAATTGCGAACTGCCGCTGGACAACCGGCGGTCGCCCGGCTACCGCCGCATCGAGCCGCACATGGCGGGCCAGAACTTCTACCTGTGGATCGGCCAGCACGAGACCGGGCGCTATTCCAAGGCCCATGCCCACGGTTCGGCCGCGGTGCTGATCTGCATCAAGGGCAAGGGCTATACCTATACCTGGCCAGCCTCGGAAGGGGTGACGCCGTGGAAGGACGGCCGCACCGACAAGATCATTCGCCAAGATTACGAGCCCGTGGGCATGGTCAGCGCGGCGCCCATGAGCGGCAACTGGTACCACCAGCATTTCGGCGCCTCCAAGGGGCCGCTGCGCCTGACCGCTTGGTTCGGCCCGATCCATCCCGGCAAGAATGCCCGTTCCGGCGCCCCCGGCACCAAGGAAATCGACTTCGGCGCCATCGATATCCGCGACGGCGGCACGGCGGTTCCCTACGACATGGAAGACCCCTACCTGCGCAAGGAGTTCGAGGAAACCCTGGCCACCGTGGGGACCAAAAGCCGCATGGAGCCCGAGCTCTACGAAGCGCCCACCGACGCCTGACCGCCTAGGGTCGGGAGATGACGGCAGACCAGCAAGGCGCCCAATTTTCGAGCGCCGAGAGGAACCTTCTCGACGAGGACGAGATCGAGCTGCTTAGCGTCGGCGTCGATATCGGCTCGTCCACCTCGCACCTGGCCTTTTCCAGGCTGACCTTGGAGCAGCGCAACGCGCGTTACGTGGTGGTCAAGCGCGAGTTGCTGTACCAATCGCCGATCCACTTCACGCCCTACGTGGAAAACGCCGAACACGAGAACATCATCGATTCCGACGGCCTCGAAGCCTTCATCAAGAAGGATTACCAGGAGGCGGGATTCACCCGTGACGACATCGACACCGGCGCCCTGATCCTGACCGGCGTCGCCGTGCTGCGCCGCAACGCGCGCGCCATCGGCGAGCTGTTCGCCGCCGACGCCGGCAAGTTCGTCGCCGTCAGCGCCGGCGACGGGCTGGAGGCCACCATGGCCGCCCACGGGTCCGGCGCCGTCGCGCGCTCGGCGGAGATCGAAGGCACGGTGCTCAACATGGACGTCGGCGGCGGCACCACCAAGTTCGCGCGCTGCAGCCAGGGCCATGTGGATCAGGTGACGGCGCTGGAAGGCGGCGCGCGGCTCATCGTCACCGGCGCCGACGGGCGCATCATCCGCCTGGAGCCCACCGGCGCCGCCTACGCGGCCGAACTCGGCATCCCGCTGGCGCTCGGCGACACCCCGACGGTTGACCAGTTGGACGCCATCGCCGACCGCATGGCCATGCGCATGGTCGAGGGCGCCGGGCTCACCCCCATCTCGCCCGAAACCGAGAAGCTGTTGCGCCTGCCGCGGTTGGCGGGCGAGGCCGAAATTACCGCCTTGATCTTTTCCGGCGGGGTGTCGGAATTCATTTACGGCCGTGCCGAGGGCGATTTCGGCGATCTCGGCCCGCTGATCGCCAAGCACCTCCGTACCCGCATCGATCCCTTGGGCCTCACCGTGGAACAGCCCCGGGCCACCATCCGCGCCACCGTCATCGGCGCCTCCCAATACACCATCCAGGTCTCGGGCAGCACCATCTTCATCGATCCCGACGATTCCGTGCCGGTGCGCAACGTGCCCGTGGTCGCGCCCGAGTTCGATTTCGCTGGCGACATCGTGCCCGGCGCCATCATCGATGCCATCGGCAAGGCTCTCAACCGGCTCGATCTGGCCCATGGGGATCAGGCGGTGGCCATCGCCTTCCATTGGGAGGGATCGGCCACCTTCCAGCGCCTGCACGACTTCTGCACCGGTATCAGTGACGGGCTTGGCGAATTTACCGCCCGCGGCCACCCCATCATGCTGGTCAACGACAGCGACGTGGGCGGGCTTCTTGGCCTGCATCTCAAGCAGGAGATAGGGGTGGAATCCGCCTGCATTTCGATTGACGGGATCGAGCTGAAGGAGTTCGATTACATCGATATCGGCGCCCTGATTCCGTCTTCGGGCGCGGTGCCGGTGGTGATCAAGTCGCTGGTATTCCCCGCCTCCAAGTAGAGGCCGCTTGGCCCGAGGATACCCATGACCCAATCCAAAACCAACCGCGCCAACGACCTGCGCGCCTTTATCGAGGATCTGCGCACGGCGGGCGACCTGCGCGAGATTTCCGGCGCCGACTGGAATCTCGAGATCGGCGCCATTACCGAGTTGTTGGGCGAAGAAGAAGGCCCGGCGATTCTGTTCGACGACATCGTGGGCCACCCGGCGGGCTATCGCGTCTTTTCCAACGTGCTGCGCACCCACCGGCGCACGGCGTCGAGCCTGGGCTTGGCGCCCGAGCTTTCCGGCGTGGCCCTTCTCAATGCCTGGCGCAAGCGCATCAAGGAGATGGCCCCCATCGCGCCGGTGACGGTCAAGGATGGCCCGGTCTTCGAGAACCGGCTCGAAGGCGGCGAGGTCGACCTCGGCCGCTTCCCCGCCCCGGTGTGGCACGAACAAGACGGCGGGCGGTATTTGGGCACCGGCAGCGCCGTCATCACCCGGGACCCCGATACCGGGGCGGTCAATATCGGCACCTACCGCTGCATGGTCCAGGGCAAGGACACCATCAGCGTCAAGATGAACAAGGGCAAGCACGGCCGCATCGCCATGGACAAGTACCACGCCAAGGGCGCGCCCTGCCCGGTGGCCATCGGCTTCGGCCAGGCGCTGCCGATCTTCATGGTCTCGCAGATGCCCCTGGCCCCCGATCAGCAGGAATACGGGGTCGCGGGCTGGCTCCAGGGCTCACCGGTGGAGGTGGTGGAAAGCCCGATCCATGGCCTTCCCATACCGGCGGCGGCGGAAATCGTCATCGAAGGCGTCGTTCCGCCCCTGGACCAGACGGAACTCCCCAAGGAAGGCCCGTTCGGCGAATGGCCGGGCTACTTCGCCGACACCACCGTGGGTGAGGTGCCGTTGATGACCGTGCAGGCGATCTATCACCGCAACGACCCCATCATCCTCGGCGTGCCGCCCTTGAAGCCGCCCAACAATTACGTCTCCGTGCCGCTGGGCGCGGCCCAGCTTTGGGACCAGATGGAGAGCGCCGGCATCCCCGACGTCACCGGCGTCTGGGGCTATGTCTACGGCAGCCAGTCGGGCCCCTTCACGGTGGTCTCCATCACCCAGCGCTACGCCGGGCACGCCAAGCAGGCGGCCATGGCGGCGGCCTCGGCGCGGAGCGGCGCCTACGGCGGCAAGTTCGTGGTGGTGGTGGACGACGACATCGACGTTTCCAAGATCGACGAGGTGATCTGGGCCATCGCCACGCGCTGCAACCCGCGCGACGGATTGGACAAGATCCGCGGCGTCTGGACCTCGCCGGCGGACCCGGCCATCGCGCCCGATGACCGCTCGCCCCACGGCTATACCATGGACCGGGTGCTGATCGACGCCTGCCGCCCCTACCGCTGGCGCGATGAATTCCCCGCCGTCAACGTTTTCTCCGACAGCTACCGCGCCAAGATGCGCAAGAAGTGGGGGATATAGGGGAAGACCTACAGGCCGCCGCGGAAATTCTCATCCCGCATCGTATCATCCGCTCTCCACCAGCGGCTCGATCCCTTGGAAGGCGTCCTCATCGGCGAGCGCCTTGCGGATTCCGTAGGCGGCCTGAAGATTGAGCCAGAACGCGGGGCCCTGGCCGAAATATTTTCCAAGCCGGATGGAGGTATCCGCCGTGATCGCCCGGCTGCCGCCAAGGATCGCGGTGAGGCGCGTCAGCGGCATCTTGGTATCCTTGGCGACGCGATAAGGCGTGATATTCCGGCTCCGGATCATCTCACCAAGGATTTCACCGGGATGGATCGGCGCGATCTTTTCGCCACTGACGAGGCCGGCGAAATCGACAACCCCGGCATCCAAATCCTTCCTGTTGATAGCCATCTCTTCTTCCTCCGTTGCCGACCCCGGCGGCGGGGATCAGCACCGTCTAGTGGTAATCGGTGAAATCCACGTCATGGGCATTACCACGTCTCCATACAAAGCAAATTCGCCATCGATCATTCACCCGAATGCTGTACTGTCCGGCGCGGTCCCCCCTCAATTTTTCCAAGTTGTTCCCTGTGTTGGCGGCCAAGTCACCAAGCCGTTCTGCAGCGTCGATCTGAAGCAGTTTTGCCAGCGCCCGGCGCTGAACGTCCCTTTGAATCCGCCTGACATAGCGCCCTTGGAAAATCGCCGCCGTCACCTTGTCTTTGAAGCTTGCGATCATCGGCCGATAGGCTATCATGCCGTCATAGTAACGTAAAGCGTTATTAGTTACGTTATACGTTACTAAATCGCGAGGCGTCGGACTTCGATCTTGTCCGCGCGATCGGTGTTAACGGCGGGTAATCGGGCCTCCATTTGACAGGGCGTCGGGCAGAGGCGGATAATTCATGCCCATAACAGGCGGGGAAGGCAAGGGCAGACCCCGCAATAAATAGACCTGCGGTCCCATAGGACGCCGGCATGCCAAAATTCCATCCCGGGTGCCGCTTAAGGGAGGGACACCGATGCCCGCGAAGATCAATCACGTTGCCATCGTCAGCGAGAACTACGCCATCCTCGGGCAATTCTACCAGGCCGTCTTCGGCATGAAATCATCGGGCCACCAGCGGCCCGGCCGGGCCATCACCGTGGGCGACGGTTATGTCGGGCTCAACATCAATCCGCGCCGCGAGGGCCGCCAGGCGCGGCTCGACCATTTCGGCATTGAGGTCGATGACGCCGAGGCGGTGTTGGCGAAGATGGCCGAGGCCTATCCCTCCGTCACCTGGTTGCGGCGCCCCAGCACGCGGCCCTTTGCCGGCATCACCACCCATGATCCCGACGGCAACGTGTTCGACATCTCCCAGAAGGACATGACCAACCGCGCGGATCTGTACGCCGCCGAGGAATGGCAACAGGACCGCACCATCGATCACGTCGCCCTGCGCACCATGAACGCGGAAGCCATGGCGAAATTCTACGCCGACCTGTTCGGCTTCGCGGTCCTCAACAAGGGCGCCGACGATGCCAATTTCTACCTTTCCGACGGGCGCATGACCCTGGAGTTGATCCCATGGGACGTCCGCGATTCCGAGGGCATGAGCATCATCATGCCGGGCATGGACCATATCGGCTTCAAGGTCGAGAGCCTGGACGCCCTGAAAGAGGACATCGACGCCGCCGCCGCCAACCCGCAGCTGCGCCCGGTCGGCCTCGGCCTCGGCGCCGAAGGCGCGGCCCGCCTGGAAAGGTTCCACAAAACCTGCCCGCTCGGGACCTACCACATGGCCGATAGCGACGGCGTGTTGATCGACGTCGCCGAATGAATGGGTGCACCTATTGGGGCCCTGGCCCGCGCCGGGCCCTTGCCCCGACGGCGCGCCGGGCGAAACGCCGCAAAGCGGCCCGGCCACCGGCCCCATGGGGAGATAAGCAATAGCCCGGCGCAGCCCCACCGATTGGGCCGAACGCTCCAAGGTCTGGGCCGCGACCACCGTCGCCGGCCGGTCCGAGGACGATACCTTCAACCAGATGATCATCGCCGAGGCCGGCATCAAACCCGGCGAAACCGTGCTCGACATCGCGTCGGGAACCGGCAACCCGGCGGTCAGCATCGCCCTTGCCATGGAGGGGGCGGGCAGTGTCACCTGCACCGACCTGACGCCGCGCATGCTGGAGGCGGCGCGCAAGCGGGCCGAGAACCTTGAGCTTTCCGTCATGCGTTTCGTCGGCGCCGACATGGCGGCGCTGCCGTTCGCCGAGAATACCTTCGATTGCGCGACCTGCCGCTTCGGGCTGATGTTCCCCGGCGACAAGGTGGCGGCGGTGGGCGAGGCCAGGCGCGTGCTCAAGCCGGGCGGCCGCGCCGCTTACCTGGTTTGGGGCGCCTACGGCGAGAACCCGGCCTTCCACGTGCCGAGGCGTGCCGCCGCCGCGTTCTTTGGCGAGGCCGAGGGCCCGGTGGCCGATCGCCATTCCATGGGCGCGCCGGGGACGCTTGCGGCGATCCTCGACGGCGCCGGCTTCGAGCGAACCGAGGAACGGGAGCTCCGCTACAAGCGCCGTGTGGAGGATCCCGATAATTACGTCACCGCCAGGCTCAAGCGCGGCTTGGCGAAAAGGGTCGAGGGCATGGCGCCAGTGGAGTTCGACGCCATCAAGAAAGCGGTGATGGACGCCTGGGCGCCGTTTTTCGAGGACGGAATCCTCTTCGTTCCCAACTATGCGCGCCTCGGCATCGGCTGGAAACCGGCCTGACCCAAGCCGGGCGGTATCCCCATGGGCGAAAAAAAGACGGGCCCGGAAGGGCCCGCCCTTGATTCAGGTGTCACTCCTATTACGACACCTGGCCCGTCACTGGGCCGTTGCCACCTCGCGCGGGGCGGCGCGGTCGCGGCCACGCTTGAACACCTCGATGAGGCACCAGTTCGCCACCTCCGTGCCGGTGGCGAACCAGATTCCACCGGCCGCCTTCATATGTTCGATGATGGCGCGCAGGGCCGCGGCCCGGCCCGGCCGGCCCGAAATATAGGGGTGGAACTGGAACGGGCAGTAGGTGGGCGAAGCCGAGGATTCGGCGTGGAAATCATCGAACATCCCCTTCCACACCACCAAGGTTCCCTCGGCGTTGCCGGAATCGCGGCCGCCGTAGGTCCGCCCGTCGCCGAAGGGCTGGCGCGGCAGCTCGACCAGCACCCGCCCGTCGTCTTGCCACAGGAACGGCAGGTCGTGGGAGAAGGTATTGCTGTTCCAGAGATAGCCGTGGTCCATCAACAGCTCCAGGCTGTTGGGGCTCTGGGTGCACGACCGCCATCCCTCCGGCCGGGTGCCGGACTTTGATCCGACCATGGCGGTGGTCCTGGCGATGACATCGGTTTCTTCCTCGCGGGTCAGGTCCCGGGCCACCTCGTGGTGGTAGCCGTGGCCGGCCACCTCATGGCCGCCGGCGGCGATCGCCTTGACCGCGTCGGGGTAGCGCTCGGCGATGGCGCCGCAGGTCAGGAAGGTCGCCGTGACCTCCTCTTCGTCGAGGATACGGAGGATGCGCCAGATCGCCGTATTGGGCCCGTATTCCGCCTGGGTGTATTTCTCGTGATTGATCTTGCCGTCGGCCATGGGCCGGATGTCCTCGCCCCCTTGAAAATCGAAGGTCAATGTCACCGCCACCCGCTGGCCGTCGGGCCAGTGAAAATCACCGTTGAAATGGCTTTCCGTCACCATCGTGTCGTCCTCCTTGAGTACCCGGCTTGGGGACCAGGGCCGCGCGCCGGTCCGCCCCTTGGGGCCACGGGTTTGGGGCGCTTTGGCGATCAACCGCCCACGGCCATAATCCTAGGGCAAATCCGGGCCGAATCGAAACAAATTGATGGCCGCCATCGGCGGGGGCCCGGCGGTGGACGGCCTTGCAATTGCCGCTCCATGGGCGCAGTTTGCCGGGGATCGGCCTCAGGGGCGTCTTCCGGCCCCCTTTTTCATAAACCAGCACGCAGGGCCTCGCCCATGGAATCGGAGTTTCTAGGGGTGCCCGAGGTCGGCGTCTGGCTGTTTGCCGGGCTTGCCGCCGCATCCTTCATCACCACCTTTTTGGGCGTCGTCACCGGCGCCGCGGGCGGGCTGCTGCTGCTGGCGATCCTGGCGACGTTCTTCCCGCCGGTGGTCCTGATCCCGCTGCATACCTTGGTGCAGTTGGGGGGAAATTTGGGGCGTATCGCCCTCATGCGAAATCACATCCTGAGCCCGATATTGGTGCCGTTTACGGTGGGCTCGATCATCGGCGGCATCGCCGGCGCGCAGCTATTCGTCACCCTGCCCGCCGGCCTTCTGCAAGGCATCATCGCCACCTTCATCCTGTTCGCCCTCTGGATACCGAGGGTCGGGCAATTCGGGCCCGAGCGCGGGCGGTTCGCCTTGCTCGGCTTCGCCGCCACATTCCTGGGCGTTTTCGTCAGCGCCACCGGAACCCTGGTAACGCCCTTCCTCGCCCACGCCACCCCCGACCGGCGCAACTATGTCGCCACCTTCGGCGCGGTGATGGCCATCGTTCACATGTCGAAATTGGTGGCGTTTGGACTGGCCGGGGTCGCCATCGGCGCCTATCTGCCGCTGATCGCGGCCATGATCGCGACGACTTTTCTCGCCACCTGGCTGGGACGCATGATGCTCGACTGGGTGCCCGAACGGGTCTTCCGCATCGTCCTCAAGGTCATCCTGACCACCCTCGCCCTTCGCCTGCTGTGGGTCGCGGCCAGCGCGGCGGAGCTTTTCTGAAATCGGCGGCGGGCGGCGGCCTCAGGGCCCCTTGATCCCACGCATGGCCTGCGCGCCCCAGACCTCTTTTATGCGTGCGTCCCGGCCGCAGCCGTAGCGGTAGAGATTGTAGCGAATGGGATTCTTCTGGTAATAGTCCTGGTGGTAATCCTCCGCCGGATAGAAAACCCCCGCCGTCTCGATGGGCGTGACCACGCGCCGCTTGGGGACGGCTGATTTTTGCAGCCTTTCCTTGGACGCCTCGGCGATCCGTTTCTGTTCCCGGGAATTGGCGAAGATCGCCGTTGCATAGCTTTCCCCGCGGTCGCAGAACTGACCCCCGCCGTCGGTTGGATCGACGCTGCGCCAGAAGATCTCGACCAATGTGGCGTAGCTCACCAACTTGGGGTCGAAGACGATCCGCACCGCCTCCCGGTGGCCGCTGGCGCCGGCGGTGACCGTTTGGTAGGTCGGATTCTTCAATGCCCCGCCGGTGTAGCCGGACACCGTCCCAAGCACCCCCGGGACCTTGTCGAAATCCGCCTCGACGCACCAGAAGCAGCCCCCTGCGAAAGTGGCGATTTGGGCACCCTTGGGCACCGCCGGTGCCGCTTTTTCCTGGGCGGCCGGGGCCGCGGTGGCCACCACCACGAGCGACAAGGCCACCATGGCCAGGGCATTGCGCAAGGCGCCTATGGTCATGGCAAAATCCTTCCTTGATCCATTTCCCGCCGGGACCGCCGGTGCGCCGCCCGGGTCGGCGCCGCCGCGGGCCGTGCCGCGATCTCGCGGATCAGCTTGGTCAGGATGGCGGCGTAGAAATCCTTGAAGCCCCGCGCCGGGATCGAAAAGGCGCCGGGACCGCCGATCACGTTGTCCATGAAAAAGATATCGAGCGTCGGGCGGTCGGGCGAAAGGATCGGCAGGCCGTTGACGGTGATCCCCTCGGCCACCGCCTGATCGCGGCCCAGCATGGCGAGGACGCCGTCCTTGTCGGGGCCGTCACCGGAAATATCGATGACCCGGCGGCGCCCCTCGAAAGCGTTGTCGCGCAGCGACCTGGCGCCGTAAAGGATGGCGCTGCCGACGGCGGTGCCGCCGCCCTGGAGTTCCCGTGGCCTGGTTTCCAGTTTTTTCGCGAATTCCCTGAGGTCGGCCTCGCCGCGGATCACCGTCCAGGGCGCGATGGGCACCTGGAGAAAATGCCCGCTCCATTCCACGTAGGTGAGGGCGATCCGCCCCAGGGGCCCGCTGCGGATCGCCTTGATCACGCGGGGGTGGCGCAGGGCGCGCGCGTAGCCGCGCCTTTGCAGGAGGAATTCCTCGTCGTCGATGCTGCCCGACCCATCGGCCAGGAGAATGATCTCTAGATCGACTTTTTGCTGGGCCGCGGCGGACATTGGGGTCATCAAAGCCAGCGCCACGGCAAGGCACGACCATCGCAACATGGCGGTATTAGAGCACTTTCCGGCCAAATTGCATCAATTTGATGGTGCTCATCAGATTCCAAGACAGGCGCGGCCGTATTGCGCCGGGCAAGCTATTGCGTGGCCAGCCCAAGGCGGCTCGATTGCTCTTCGGCGACCCCGAGGATACGCTCCACCTCGGCGGTCATGGCCTTGAGGACGGGCGAAACGGGGCAGTTTTCCAAGGTCTCTATTGCGCCGAACGCCGCCGAGAAGAAAATGCTGATTCGCGGCTGGAATTTTCCGTGAATGGGAAAGGAGCCGAGCTCGATTTCCCACTTCCTGGCGTCCCAACGGACCTTGGGGGCGGTCTTGTTGTTGATGAAGGTGAGGCCGCTATCGACGCTGCCCAGCGGCACGATCAGGGCATATTTTTCCACCCCGGCGATCGCCGCGAGAGCCCAGATCAGGTCGTTTCCGCCCTTGTAGGGCGCGAGGCCATGAATCATCGCCGCGATTTCCGGTGGCACGCCCTGGCATTTTTTATCCATCACCTTGTCGAGTTGTTCGGCGCTGTCGGCAATGGGGAAACAAGTGTCCATGAGCCGGCGGCTGCCCGCCGCCTTGCTGGCCGCGAAAACGGCCTGATCGAGGGCGGCGCGGAGCGCCGCCGCCGCGCCTTGGGTGAGATCCGCCAAGGAGTCGGGCAAGGGCTGGGTCAGTCTGACCGTGTGCTCCTGGATCAGGCCGTCGGGGTCGGTCTCGACCATGCGCTCGTGGGGCTCGGTAGCGTTGAAGGCCTGGATTTCAGCATCCAGGGTGGCGATGAGATCGCGGGCATTGGCCAGCTTGCGCTTGGCGCTGAGGAAAAGGTCAGCCATGGCGAAAACCCATAATGGACAATCCGACTCTATTCAAACCGAACCAATCGCGAGGCCGCCCAATCGGCCCGGGCGGGGAGGAATTTATCTGCCAAAATCGGCGCCGCGTCCACCATGGGATCGCCCGCCCGGCGAGAGGCGGCCGCCGGGCACTCGAAAAAGCGGGCCCCGGTGGGGCCCGCCCAGGAAAATCAGCCTGTGCAGCGGTCAACCCTTGCAGTCCACCCGTTTCGCTTCCGAATTGGCACGCGGCCAGGTAAAGGTGCAGGTCATGCCGACCTTGACGTTCTTGCGCTTGGTCGATTTTCCGTCGACCGTTACTTTGGTGCGTGAGCCCGACACCTTGGCCGTGAGTTCCTTGCCGCCCACGGTGATGATGATCCGCCGTCCGCCGCGCTTGATCTTGGTGACCGGCCCGGTGTGCCTGACCATGTCAACCTTTTGTTTGGAAAGCTCGGCGAGCATACCCATGATTTCCGGCGGCTGGTTGAGGATGGCGATAATGGCCTTACGCACATCCTCGCCGATCAAGGGATCGATATCGCGCTTGGCGCGCTTGGCTTCTGCGATCAGTTGCTTGCTGGTCACGGCCGCTTTGTAGCCGGCGCGCAGGGCGGCCAAGCGGTCCGGCACCATCTTGGGCGGCCCGGCGGTGATGCGCGATAGCTTGCCCTGGTTCTCCATCATGGTGGACAGTGCCTTCTGCACCGGCGTCTTGGCGAAATCCCTGGCATCGGGGATGCCGGGCAGAACCTTGCCGAACTGCAACACGATCTTGAGCTGCCCGGCGCGGACATAACCGAGGCCGGAACTCATGCCGCCCATCAACACATCGGTTTCCCCCCGCAGCAAGCCGAGAGCCGCCGAAGAGCCGGAATAGCCGACGATGATCTTTCTCGAAATGTTGTAGGCGGCGGAGAACATGAAGGCGTCGTTATACGACCCCGCGCCGACGCCCGAGGCAGAGAACTTGACCGGACGATTTGAATTGAAGATGTCCTCGATGGTCTTGTAGTCCTTGGAATTAGCGGCTACCGACGCCACCCGCCGATCGGACTGGGCCTTGCCGATCCACGACATCTTGGCGAGGTCGAAACGGATGCCCTTCTTCTTCTGGATCTGGGAGTAGACCAACCCCGTGGTGAAGCTGCCCACCGTCAATCCATTGGGCTTTGCCCGATAGATCAGGTTGGCGGCGATGATATGGCCGGCACCGGGGCGGTTCTTGACGACCGTCTTGAGGCCGGGGATTGATATTTGCATGTGCCTAGAAATAAGGCGGGCAAAAAAATCATGGCCGCCACCGGGTGCGCTGCCGACCACCCAGGTCAGGGTCTTGCCGTCGAAAAAAGCGGCGCCTTTCTTAGCGGCCTCGGCCGGCGCGGCCGCAAAGGTGGCCCCAGCCAGGGCGAATACAGCCAAAATACTTACGGTATTCTTCATCACTATCGCTCCCATCGGTGAAATTATCTGGTGTTGTTTTCCGTCGTTGCTTTCAATCAACGCCCCCCCGCGACAACCCATGGGGCGGCGTGAGGCGCTCGGATTTTCGGTATGAGGCGGGCCCCCGCAGGGGCCCGCTTGAATAGTTTGGCCGTGCGGCGGTCAACTCTTGCAGTCGATGGTCTTCGCCTCGGCATTGATCTTGGGCCAGGTGAAGGTGCAGATCATGCCGACCTTGACGGCCTTGCGCTTGGCCTTCTTGCCGTCGATGATCACCGTAGTGCGCGAGCCCGACACCTTGGCCGTCACATCCTTGCCCTTGAAGCCGATGGTGATGCGCCGGCCGCCGCGCTTGGTCGCCGTCACCTTGCCGGAACTCTTGATCATCGGCACCTTGACGTTGGAAAGCGCCGTCAGCATGGCGATGATTTCCGGCGGCTGGTTGAGCATATCGAGCACCAGCTTGGCGGTGTCTTCGCCGTTCGCCGCCTCGATCAAGCGATGGGACCTCTTGGCCTCTTCGATCAGTTGCGGGCTCTTGGACGCCTCCATGAACACGGCGCGAAGGGTCTTCAGGCGGTCGGGAACCATCTTCGGCGGCCCCGCCACGATGCGCGAGAGTTGGCCGTAAAGCGTCAACATCTTGCCCAGCGTCCTCTGTTGCTGCGTCGTGGCGATGGCGATGGCGTCGGGCACTTCCCTCATTAATTTTGGAAACTGCGCGCTGTTACCAAACCGTAGGATGATCCTGGTTTGCTTGGCGCGGACGTAATTCATGCCCGAACTCAAGCCGCCGACAAAAATATCGGTTTCGCCGCGCATCAGGGCAAGTGCCGATCCCGACCCTTGATAGCCGACGATGATCCGGTAGGGGAATCCAAAGGCCTCGCCGATCAGGAAGGAATCGTTCCACGAGCCGGAACCGACACCGGAAACGGTCCACTTGAGCTTCCGCTTGGTTTTCAGCACGTCGGCCCAGTTCTTGAGCTTGGAATTCTGGGCCACGGAAACGACGCGGATGTCCGACGCCCCCTTGCCGATCCACGACATCTTGGCGAGGTCGAAGCGGATGCCCTTCAGGTTGTTGATCTGGGCATAGATCAGCCCGGTGGTGAAGTTGCCGATGGTCAGGCCGTTGGGCTTGGAGACCCAAAGAAGATTGGCGCCGATGCGGTGCCCCGCGCCGGGCCGGTTGAGGACCACGAAGGTCGATCCCGGCAGGGCCTTTTCCATGTGCCGGGAAAACAAACGGGCGTAAAAGTCATGGCCGCCGCCGGTCCCGGTGGCGGTGATCCATTTCACCGTCTTGTCCTTGTAGAACGCCTTGCCGGTGGCCGCGTCCGCGGATCCGGTAAGGGCCAAGGCCCCGCCCATGGCGGCGCCCAAGGCAAGCATTTTGATGGAATAGTTCACGATATTGTTCTCCCTTTATCCTGTCTCCCAGAGACAAAAATTTGTTGGTTTCATCATGGTTTTTCTAGGATTGCGAAGTGAAACACATCTGCCCCCCCGCGACAACCCATGGCGCGGCGTGAAGCCCCGGGTTTCAGGCATGAAGC
>SMVB01433763.1_pt1 | contig 22197 bp, 17 predicted proteins | sample 2456461 | NCBI WGS metagenome assembly SMVB01 (sample SAMN11095934, study PRJNA526329) | marine sediment metagenome | biome: Marine sediment; feature: Surficial sediment; material: Deep marine sediment; isolation source: Hadal surficial sediment | place: Pacific Ocean | collected 2014-05 | depth...
ACAAGGGAGCCATCGATTCCTTTCTCGCCGGACGCGGCTACACCATCGCGCCGGTGACCATGGACAACGTCGACTACCTGTTCTCGGCTGTTTACACGGACGCCAAGACGCGTGGCGACGTGGAGTTGATGGAACGCATCGCCGACGCCTATCTCGAGTTCAGCGCAAGGATCTACGAGTTCTACGAGGGCGTCGCTGAAAAGCTGTTCGGTCGATCGATCGCCCACGTTTATCTGCTCCACGCCAACGAGCTCAATGCCGACCTTTTCGATCGCTTCGCCGAGCTCACCCGGGCGCGCGGGTATGAGTTCATCACCCTCGACGAAGCCCTCACCGATGCCGCCTACGCAACTGCAGACCGCTACGCCGGCCCCGCCGGCACCTCCTGGCTGTTCCGCTGGGACGCGACGCAAGCCGAAGGCAGTGGCGCCCGCAAGGTCGATTGGCGCAACGAACCAAGCGTCCCGGAGTGGGTGCGAGAGCTATTCGACAACCGCCCCGTTTCTCAACGGCTCGTAGCGCGAGCGGGCGTCAGGGCGCGTGAAGACAAGGCGCGCGCCGATTTGGGCGCGGAGGTGTACCGCCAGGGTACGTCGAGCACCCGAATCAAGCGCAACGCCGTCATCGCGCGCCCTGTCGCCCGCCTAGCAGCCAACGTTGTCGAATCGCAGACTCGGAGGTAAAGTTTCGCCGGCTTCCAATCAACTCCTCATGGGAGGACACATGCGCAGATCCCGCCTCATCCCCTTGGTACTCGTTCTTGGCGTGGTGGCCGTTTTCGCCGTCGCCTCCCTGGCGCCCGCCGCCCCGGCGCCACAAGGCCGCGGCCCGCAGCCCACCCCGGACCGTACCGCCGACCAGGGCGTCGGCCCGTTTGGCACCATGGCCATCCGTGGCGTCATGCTCATCGACGGCGCCGGTGGTCCGCCGCGCGGTCCGCTCAACATCATCGTCGAGGGCAACCGCATCGCTCGCGTCGGCGGCAACATCCCCGCCGACGTCGACCACATCGTCGAAGCCGACGGCATGTACCTGATGCCCGGTTTCATCGACCTGCATGTGCACGCCGGCAGCGGCAAGAATCCTCCCGAGTACGCCTACAAGCTGTGGCTGGGGCACGGCGTCACCACGGTACGAGGGGTGTCGCTGGGCGGCCGCGCCTGGACGCAACGCGAGAAGGAGCGCAGCGCCCGCAACGAGATCATGGCGCCACGTATCTTCGACTATCAGCGACCCGGGGGCGTGGAAACGCCCGAGCAGGCGCGCGCCTGGGTACAGGAAGCCGCCATCGAGGGTATCGACGGCATGAAGATGGGCTCCTTCCGGCCCGAGATCATGGGCGCGCTGCTCGACGAAGCCTCCAAGGTAGGCCTGGGTTCCACCGCCCACCTGGCGCAGACCGGGGTGGCGCAAATGAACGCCATCGACGCCGCCCGCCTGGGACTCGGCACCGTGACCCACTACTACGGCCACTTCGAGTCGCTGCTGAAAGACTACGTGGTGCAGCCCTGGCCGGCGGACATGAACTACAACAACGAGCAGGACCGCTTCGGCCAGGTGGCTCGACTGTGGGACAAGATCCACGAGCCCGGCAGCGACCAGTGGTGGGCCTACCTGAACGAGCACCTGGAGCTCGGCACGGTATTCGACCCCACCATGACCATCTACTCCTCGGGTCGCGACGTCATGCGCTTCCGCGAAGCGGAGTGGCACGACCAGTACACGCTCCCGTCACTCTGGGACTTCTATCAGCCGAGCCGCACCAGCCACGGTTCCTACTGGTACGACTGGACCACCTGGGACGAGGTCGCTTGGCGCAATTTCTACCGCGTGTGGATGCAACTGATCAACGACTACAAGAAGATCGGCGGCCGCGTCACCACCGGCTCGGACTCCGGTTTCATCTACCAGACCTACGGGTTCGGCTACGTCAACGAGCTCGAGATGCTGCAGGAAGCCGGCTTCCACCCGCTCGAAGTGATCATGGCCGCCACCTTGAACGGGGCTCTGACCTTGCACGAGCCCAAAGGGATCCCCATCGAGTTCGGCGTGGTGCGTAACGGCCTGCTCGCCGACATGGTAATCGTCGACGCCAACCCGCTGCACAACCTCAAGGTTCTCTACGGCATGGGCGCCATCAAGCTCGACCAGGAGACCGGCGCGGTGAGCCGCATCGGCGGCGTGCGCTGGACCATCAAGGACGGCATCGTCTACGACGCCAAGCAGATCATGGCCGAGGTCGCCGACATGGTCGACGAGCAGAAGCGCGAGAGGATCAGCGCCGGGCGGCAGTAACCCGGAGAAGTCCGGGTTGAGCTCCGCGCCCTACGGTTTGCCCTCCAGGCGATTGTCGTAATAGCGCGTCGTCGGGTAGGCGAATTCGACACCCTGGGCGTCCGAGAAGGCATCGAGTATGGATTCCCAGATGTCGTTGGCGGTGCTGCGACGGCGGCGCGGCTCGCAGAGGTAACGGAGCGTCAGCGTGACACCGATGTCGATGCGGTCGCCGACGCCGAACGGACGACGCACGACGACGAAGATCCAGCCGGCGAGGTTGATGAGGGGATCCTGCAGGGCGATCGCCAGCCCCGCCGAGACGATGCCCAGGTAGGTCGCGACCCCGGTACCGCCGCGGGTCCAGACCAGCACGAGGACGAGGAGGACAACGAAACCCAGGGTATAATTGGTGGCCTTCTTGATGGAGTAGCGACGCGCCGTGTCCTCGACCTGTCGTTGCACAACGCGACGCACCAGGAGGTTGAGAGCGATCGCCGAAACCAGCAGCACGAGGCTCCAGAGGAGCCGCTCCCAGGTCTGAGAATCGAGGCCGATTATGTTCAGGGTTTCTTCCACCGCGCCATTCTAGCCCGGAATTCGGTTTCGCAGCCGCGACTGAGCCCGCCTCGCCGGTCACGAATCTCTCTTGGGCAGCCACAATGGCATCATGCATGGTTACCTCTCCTTGTTTGGGGAGCGGCATGGGTCGAGACTATGGCGTGAAATCCAGCGGATTCCGGCGTTGGAGTCCGCGGAAACCTCCGAACGATCCTCAACTAGCGGAGGCTGAACGCTATGCGCAACGCACGTAGCCTCGTGATCCTGTTCCTCACCGTCGGCCTGACCGCCGGCCTGACGGCCTGCTCTGCCGGGCCCACTTCCGAATCGGGAAGCTCCACGGATACCGACGGCGCAGCTGGGGACGCCACACCGACACCCGTCCCTGGCACCCCCGTCGAGAGCCCGCCCGCTGACCGCTACGTCGACGAACAAGGCCGAACGCGCGTCGCCCTCACCAAGATGCCTTACTCCGGCGCCCGCAATGTCGCCGAACTGTCGGACGGACCCGACTATCTCGAGCAGGGCGGCCTCATCACGCTGCTCGAAGGCATGGGCGTCGCGCTGCGCGCAACGAGCGCAGTGGCGCTGACGCCGGAGCAAGCCGACGACTACGGCGAGTGGCACCGCATGGGGATGGCGTCCGGCAACTACGGAGAACTCGTTGCCGACAACGAGCGCAGCGGATTCCTGACCGTCGGGCTGCTGTCCAACTGCACCTCGCTGCTCGGGACGCTGTCGGGGTTGCAGCATTCAGGAGACGACGGTCAGCCGCGCCAGGTCGCCATGGTGTTCATCGACTCGCACGGCGACTTCAACACTCCCGAATCGACGCTGTCGGGCATGCTCGGCGGCATGCCGGTGGCGGTGTCCGCCGGCCTCTGCCTGCGCAATCTGCGCCTCGAGGCCGGTCTTGACCCAGCGCTGCCCACCGAACGGATCGTGTTGGGCGCAGCGCGTGACCTCGACCCACTGGAGCGCGAGCTCATCGAAAATTCAGACATCGTGCAGGTAAGCACCGATGATTTCCGCACGGTTTCCCCCCATCTGATCGCCCAGATGGACCGCCTGTCGGAGATCTCCGACCTCATCTACATCCACATCGACATGGACGTGCTCGACCCCGCCGAGGTCCCCGGCCACCCGCTCACCGTCCCCAACGGCCCCACCAGCCGGGAGCTCGCCGCGGCGCTGACCGAGATGTTCAAGTACCCCAAGGTGGCGGCACTCGGCATTGCCTCGACCCCGTGGGGACCGCGCGACCCGGACGGGGTATCGCTGCAAGCGGCCTACAACCTGATCGAGGGGGCGGTGAAAGGCGTGCAGTCGCGGGAGCGGTAGTCGGCCTCGGCTCCGAGCCTAGCCCGGACTTCTCAACGGGTCACGGCTGCGCTAGCCGCCGTTCGCGTTCAGCCAATCGAGGATGGGCTGCAGCCAGGCGCGGCCGGCGGAGTCGAACGTCGAGGCCTCACCATCGATGAACCACTCGAACGTAATCTCGCCCGCTTCGCCGGCAAATACGTGCAATCGGCGATGCACCCCATCGGCGGAACGTTCATCGATCACCAGGTCGCCGCTGGCGCCGACTTCGATCTCATCGATGGTTTCCCCGAGGCTCACCAGGCCGCGCTGCATCGCCACAAACCGCGATCCGTCCTCGGACCAGGTATCCACCCGGTCGAAACGACCTGTTCGCCCATCGCCAGCCAGCGGCGTGTCCAGGACGACCTCGATCGTTTTGAGCGGCCCGACCAGCAACTCCAGCGGCTCGATCAACATGGCAAGAGACTCGCCCGCCAACATCAGCGGCTCGATCGAAACGGCAAGAGACTCGGCGATAAACTCCAAGGGCTCGATCGTCAGAGGGAGGGACTCCGCGGCCAGCTCGAGGGGCTCGATCGCCAACCGGAGCGTCTCGAAGGCAAGCGGCTCGAGCACCAGTGGCGCGAGCTCGCCGCTGATGTCGGCGCGGCCCATACTGATGAAGAGATTCCCCCGCAGGGTACCCATCTCGGCCACATGCGCGAGGATCTCGTCGGCCCATTGCCGCGCTTCGTCATCAAAGTCGGCCTCGGCCCCGTCGACCGAGTAGGTAAAGTCGAGGCCTCCGCCTCCGGACGGCCTGATTTCCAGACGTCGCTGCAGCTCGGTGAGCACGAGCCAGCCATCGGCGGCGAGCTCGACGTCTGCGACGGTGTCGGTGACGAGGACCACGCCTTCCGCTTCGAGCTGGATCCGGCTGGAAGTATCAACGCGGCGAACGAGCGGACGCTGGCGCCGCGCCACACTCACGACGGAGACATCCTGCCGCTTGACGACCACCGCTACCTCGGGACGCGGCTTGCTCTGTGGATCTGCCTGTTGGACGGCGTCGGGTTCCTGCGCCGATGCCGCCGGGTGGAGTGCAGCCAGGGGCAGCGCCGCGCCGACGAACAACGCCAGCACCATTACCTTGCGGGAGAGATTCAATTTCTTGCGCCTCTTGAGGGGATCGAGAATGGAGAGCAATCGATGTTCGAGGTTGGAACGGCGCGCGAAGGCCAAGGCGCCGACGACGCTGGGCCGCGGAGAGCGGAACTCGCGCGCGATGGCCACCAGCGTCTCGGCGTAGCGATGCGGGTTTGCGCCGCTGAGAAGGACCAGGTCATCACAGGCGCGCTCCTGCTCGCGCAACATGCGCCCCGCAGATATCCAGGCCAGAGGATGGAACCAGAAGACGCTGCACGCGAGCTGCCCCAGCGATCGCGACAGCGAGTCGTGTCGCTTGATGTGTGCCAGCTCGTGCATCAGTACGGTGTGCAAGCGTCGTGTCGACCAGTCCCCGGCGGCGGCCGGGAGCAAAAGCACCGGACGTACGATGCCCCAGGTCATCGGCACGACCCGGGAGTCGCCGAGGAGCAGCCGCACATGGCGCTGCACACCGAGCGCCGTCGGTCGACGTCATCATCTCGAACTGCGTCATCAACCTGTCACCCGACAAGCCCGCCGTGTTCCGCCAGGCCTTCCGCGTATTGAAGCCGGGCGGCCGGTTGGCGGTGTCGGATATCGTGCTCACCAAGCCGCTGCCCGAAGCGGTGCAGGAAAACCTCGCGGCCTACGTTGGCTGCCTCGCCGGCGCCTCGCTCATCGACGAATACCTCGACGCCATTCGCAACGCCGGCTTCGAAGAACCTGAGGTCGAAATGCGCGCCGCCGCAGACGTGCTGGCGGCCGATGATCCGGTGGTTAGGGCCGCGACGGACACGGTTGCCGGATGCTGCGGGCAAGGACCCGGACTCGAGGAAATCACCGCATCGATCGTCAGCGCCACAGTGGTGGCGCGCAAGCTCTGAAGGTCAGCAGGCAGAGGCAGGTGCCCGTGCCGCAGTTCACCACGGTGGCAATCAACGGCGTCGGCGGGGTGGTGCGGCCAACGAGGTAGCCCGCCCTACCCCTCCATGGGCGGGTACTCGCCGAACTGCGGCAGGTCGTCGTGGATCTCGTCCCAGGGGGCCTTGAAGTCGACCATCATGTGAAACTGCGGGCGGATGCCGGGGTCCTCGGCCAGCGTGCCGGCCTGCACGATGATGAACTTCTCTATCCGATCGAACACCGGCGAACCGCAGCGCGAGCAAAAGCGGCGAATTGCGCCGGGCTCGATCTCGTATTCGGTGATGAGATCCTCGCCTTCCGTAATGTTCACGCTGCCCAGCGGATACCCGAGGCCGGTGATTCCGCCGCTGCCGCTGCGGCGTTGGCACCGCGTGCAGTGGCATGTGCCCATCATCAACGGCTCCTCGGTCACCTCGAACTGCACCCCCTCGCACAAACAACCTCCATGCATCGCCATGGTCGTGTTCCTTCTTCTAGGGCGCGTGCCGTGCGGGCGCGCCGCATGTCCTCCGCCTCAGCGGATGTAACGGTTCCGTTCGTACGCGTTGAAAGGCCTCACCAGCTCGCCGGCAAGGTCGGTCCTTTTCATCAGCCGGTAAATGGGTACACGCTGGGGGCGCCCGGAGCCGCGGCCAAACCCACGCCCACCACGGCCGCCCTGAAGCTGGGCCCGTTGCTCCGGCGTCATCTGTGCCAGGCGCTCTTCCTGGGCTCGGCGCTGTGCCTCCTGCTCGGCGACACTGGGCGTGGTGCGCAGCACGTTGTCGAGGTACCCCCAGGTGACCAGGTTATCGTTGGTCTCGGGCTCGAGAATGTAGCTGATGAAGTTCGACAGCACCTGGCCGCTGGGCACAAAGAACGAACCGGCGGGGAAGTCGACGGTCTCTGTGACCTTGTCGACGGTAACCGCCTTGAGGTAGTGCGCCTGGAAGTATTGCGTGTCCACCACCGCGGTGGCGTCGTAGGCTTCGACCTCGAGTGATACCGCCTCGGTGAGCCGCTTCACGGTGATGTCGTGCTCCAGCAGGATGGGAATGAGCTTGGTCATTCCCGGAGGAATGACGTAGCCGTAGGGACGCGTCGTCGTGCGCGTAGGCTCGAACTTGGTGAAGACCGGCCCGTTGACCAGCTCATACGTCACTTCCTGCTGGCCTCCACCGCCTCCTCCCCCACCTCTCCCACCACGGCCGCCGCGGCCGCCGACGCGACGCCAGAAGTCGTCGTTGTACTTGGCCACCTGCTCGTACTCGAGAACGATTTGGTCGTCATCGGCATCATCGTTGCCCAGGCGAATGGCGCGCTCGCGCGCCGCACGTACGACCGCCTTGAGATCCGCGCCCTCCTCGGCGGCCAAGCGGATGAGCTCACGCTGGCCGATGTACTGGCCGCGCACCTGATGGCGATAGCGCTCATCCTGCGGGATGGCGACGACCTCGGTACCGCCGTTGATCACCCGGTGGCTGCTGCTCGGTGTTTCGAACAGGAAGCCGACCGTGTTGGACAACGTCGCGAACACATGCTGCTTGCGCGGCTCCACCGAGGTCGGCACCCAGCCCTGCACGCCGCCTACCGTGCCGGCACCGGTGTACCAGAAGCCGTCGTAGTCCTCGGCGCGCAGTGCCCGGCGCACCCGCGACAGCACGCGGTCGTTGCCGAACGCCACCAGCCCCTGGTCGCCGGCCGGGTTCATGTTGGTCTGGTAGGTCAACGTATAGGGTGCCGCGCCGCCATGGTGGGTATCGACCCAGATATCCGGCTGCCACTCCTGGATGACCTGGGTCACCAGCGCGTGGATCTCCTGCGACTCCAACTTTATGTAGTCGCGGTTCATGTCGAAGCCCTCTTCGTTGGTGCGCCGCCGCACCTCGGCCCCGTCCGGGTTGATGGTCGGCACCACGAGAACCACGACCTCGTCGAGCAGCGGCCGCAGGTCGCCCTGCACCAAGTCGCGCATGATCTCCATGGCAGCGTCCTTGCCGGCCACCTCGCCGCCGTGCACGTTGTTGACGATCAGTACGATGGGCTTGTCCGACTTGGCCAGGTCGGACGGCTGATATACCGGCGGGCTCGACAGCACTGCCAGCGCGACATCGCGGCCCATCAGCGTCTCGGTGAGCTTGATGACGCTCATCAAGTCGGTAGTCGATTCCAGTTCGTGGACGAAGTCCATGAGCGGCTCGTACAGCGTGCCGCCCTGCGAGTAGTTGACCCGCTCGGCGGGAGTTTGCAACTGCTGCGGCGGCACGCCGACCCCCAGCGTGAGCGCCGGTGCCACCGCCAGCGAGGCGAGAACGAGAACGACAGCGAGCAGCGTCATACGTGCTTTCAACGGTACCTCCCGGTGGTTCGAGCGGAAATCAACAACAGTCTACTCGGGCACACCGAATGATGGCACCGCGCCGCCAAGCCGTCGGTTGCTGCGTTGATCACCCTGCCCAGCGCAGCTCCACATCGTAGGGCTCTAGCTGCCGGTCGGCGGTCATCAGGACGAGACCCTCGAGCTGAGCCTGGGCGATCAGCAGCCGGTCGAAGGGGTCGCGGTGATGTGCCGGCAGGCCCGCGACCCTTAGCGCGTGGCTGTGCTCGACCGGGAGCGCCGACACGCCACTGGTCTGCATGCGGCTGGGCACGTACCGGGAGGGTGGCTCCGGCAGCGGGAGCTTCCCGAGGGCGTACTTGATGGCGATCTCCCAGGAACTCACCGCCGAAAGCAACAGATCGCTGTCGGGATGCTCGATGAGCGCGCGGGCCTCGGGCCCGAGGCGCTGCGGCGACACCTGCATCCACAGCCAGCACCGCGTGTCCAGGAGGATCCTCACCGCTCGAAGTCCTCTAGGACCTCGGGCGGGAGCGGCGCGTCGAAGTCGTCGGGCACCTCGTACAGTCCTTCGTCGCGGCCCAGGAGGATGCGGCCCCGCTGGCGGACCGGAACCAGGCGCGCCACCGGCTTGCCAGCTCGGGCGATGACGATCTCCTCACCCGCTGCCACCCTCCGCAGCAGGCGGGACAGGTGCGTTTTGGCCTCGTGTATGCCCACCGTGCTCATGGCGGGATGATGAACTAAGTCGTTGACTAAGTCAACAAATGCGCCAACGTTCGCCGATGCTCCGGCAGGAGAGGCCTACCGCTCGTTCAGGATCGGATCCGGACGCACGGTCAGCGTGCCCGTATAGGTCTCGCCGCCCACCGTGAGCTCCAGAAAGTAGGTGCCGACGCCGGCTTCCGGAAGGCGCATGGCGGAGCGCAGTTGCGCCAACGCGGGACTACCTCCGACCGCGGCTCCGGCTCCCGCTCCGCGGCCGCCAGCGCCGAAGCCACCACGGCCGCCACGACCGCCGCCGATACCTGCGGCCTGCGCGGCACGCACCCGATCGTAGTCGGACGTAGCCGACGCAAAGCTCATGTAGGCCTCCTCGATCCGCTCCGTGAAATCGGTTCCCTGTGCTAGAGCAATGCGATCTTCGAACATCCGACCGACCTGTTGAATGAGATCGGCGCTCCAGGGCTCGGGGTCGAAGCGCAGGTCCCACATCCAGCGGCGGACGCCAGAACCGGGACCCAGCACCACCGTGCGGGTGTTGCCCGCGGCATCGGAAACGGTCAGCAGCGGCGAGCCGACCTCCTCGGAGCGCACCCAGAACGAAACCATGGCGTTGTTACGGAAGCGCGCCCGCGCCAGGCTCGACGTGGGCTCGATGGTCGCGGGATTCTCGCCCGCCCACCAGAAGTGGCCGCGCTGGCCGCCGCGACTAACATTCTCCCACAGCGTCGCGTGGCGTTGCTCGAACAGGTAGCCATCGCGCGCCCGCACCTCGGCGGTAAGCTGCTGCAGCGGCGTGATGTCGTCGAGGATCCAGATGCTCCGTCCGTGTGTGCCGGCGATCAGGTCGTTGTCGCGCGGATGAATCACCAGGTCGTACACCGGCACCGTCGGCATGCCGTTCATGAACTTGCTCCAGCTCTCGCCGTCGTCGATCGACACGAAGAGGCCGAACTCGGTGCCGGCGAACAGCAGGTCCGGATTGCGCAGGTCTTCCCGAACAACGCGCACGACGTGGCCGGCGGGCAGGTTGCTGGTGATGTTCACCCAGGTGGCGCCAAAATCCGTGGTCTTGAAGACCCACGGGGTGAAGTTGTCCGAGCGATGGCCGTCGAAAGCGAGGTATGCCTCGCCGGTGTCGAAGTGTGAGGCTTCCAACCGGCTCACCCAGATGCCGTCGGGGACGCCCGGAACATTCTCCCTCACGTTGGTCCAGCTGGCGCCGCCATCACGCGTGACATGGACGTTGCCGTCGTCGGTGCCGGCCCAGATAATTCGCGGCGTGATCGGCGACTCCGACAGTGTGGTGATCGAGGCGTGGGTTTCGGCGCCGCTGTTGTCCGGCGTCAAGCCGCCGCTGACCTGCTGTTGCCGCTGCACCGGATCGTTGCGGGAAAGGTCCGGGCTGATGATCGTCCAGGTATCGCCAGCATCGGTGGTCTTGAAGACGTAGTTGCCCGCCAGGTACAGCGTCTTCGTGTCGTGGTGCGACATCACCATCGGTGCTTCCCAGTTGAAGCGAAACAACGGATCCTGGCGCGTGAACGAGTCCACGCCACGCGCGCTGAGGGCCGCCTCCGCGACCGGCTCGTAGTTACTGATGTTGCTCGGGCCCGGTCGCGAGCCGCCGGTCTCGTGGGTCACCGGATCGTAGCGACGGAAGCTGCCGCCCTCGGCCTCGGTGTACACCTTGCGCCAGTCGGTGGGGTCGACCTGGATGAACATGCCGTCGCCCCAGTGCAGCTTCCAGTTGGAATCGGCGAGGATGCCGCGTACGTCGCGCGAGAAGCTCGGCCCCGCCCAGGTGCCGTTGTCCTGCAGGCCACCGTAGACGTAGTACGGATCGCGCATGTCGACGCCGACCCGGTAGTACTGCCCCAGCGCCATGTTGTCGAACATGACGAAGTGCTCGCCGTGGTCCTGGGTCAGAAAGGCGCCCTTGTCCTGGCCGATGTAGTAGCGGTCGGCGTCGGTGGGATCGTTCCACAGGGCGTGAAAGTCGCCGTGTATCTCCTCGTCCTCGGTGCCGTTACGCAGCGTCTTGCCGCCGTCTTCCGAGACCATGAAGCGGGTCGTGAGGATGTAGATACGCTGGTCGTCGAGCGGGTTGATCCTGATCTGGCTGTAGTAGAAGGGGCGGTTGTTGTAGGTGTTGACGTAGCTCCACGACGCGCCGCCATCCGCGGAACGATAGATACCGGGGCCGAGCACCGCGAGATCGTTCGGATCGCTGCTGCCACTCGCCTGCCCCTCGGGGCGCTCCGTCTCGACCAACGCCATGACGATGTCGGGGTTGGACCGGTAGATCGCCAGGCCGATGCGCCCGGTCGCCCCTGCGGGCAGCCCGTTGGTGAGCTTTGTCCAACTGTCGCCGCCGTCGGTACTCTTGAAGATGCCGCCGTTGTCTCCACCGCTATCGAAGATCCACGGCCGGCGCAGGCGCTCGTAGAAGGCGACGTAGAGCACGTCCGGGTCGCGCCGGTCCATCACCAGGTCGGTGGCGCCGGTGCGACCGTCGGTTGGAAGCCCGCCGGCCTGACGGCGGCCTTCGGCGCCCGTCACGATCGGCAATTCGGTGCCGAGCTTCGTCCAGTTTCGACCCCCATCGATGGTCTTGAACAGGCCGCGATCGCCCGAGGTGCCCCACAGGTGGCCGATGGCGGCGACATAGACGACTTCGGGATCGGTGGGGTGGGTCACCACTCGGGCGATCTGATGGGTCTCCTCGAGACCCATGTGCATGAAGCTCTCGCCGCCATCGGTCGACTTGTAGACGCCGCCGCCCCAGCTCACGCTGTTGCGGTTGTTGGCCTCGCCGGTACCCACCCAGATGATGTCGGGATCGGGCTGAAAGATCGCCAGGTCGCCCACCGACACCACCTCGTAGTCGTCGAAAATGGGCTCCCAAGAGTTGCCGGCGTTGACCGACTTCCACACGCCGCCGGTGGCGGTGCCCACGAACACCCGCTTGAAGTCGCCCTCTACCGCCTCGATATCGACGATGCGGCCGCCCATGTTGGCCGGTCCGATGTTGCGCCACACCATGTCTTGAGCGATCGCTTGGGCGCTCTGCGGAGCCACGGGAGCCGCCGGCAAACCCACCGCCGAGTGGGGGGGCGACGAAACCAGAGCCACCGCACGCTCATCCCCGCCTGCCAGGGTGTGCGCCGAGCTCGTCGCCACAACGACGAACAAGAGGACGACAAACAAGGGGACGAACAGGGCTATCCCGGATAGTAAACGGACGGTGCGGGCGAATGGCAACATGTCGGACGACCTCTCGATGAACGGATGGCGCGATAACGATGGGGATGGGGGGAATCTACAGCGCAATCCGTAGCGGCCTCAACCGCGATCGCATAGCCGCGACCGGTTGAGTTATCCGGGATAGAGTGGCGGGCACCATCATCCGAGGAGGTCGCAATGAGAGTTCACCCCGCGGTGCTCACCGCGATGCTCGCCCTGGTGGCGAGCGGCTGCGAAGCGCCGCCCGAGGAAGCCGCACCTGGCCCCACGGTCGCCCCAGCCGAGGTCTCCGTAGAGGGCGCGACAACGACCGTGGTGAATCGCGACATGCCGCTGTGGGGCGGGACCCGCGAGCTGGTCGAAGAGGCCTCGATCGGCAGCCGCTCGGGGGACGAGGCTTATCTGCTCGGCAACGTCACCTCGATCGCCGCCAGCGATGACACCATCTACCTGTCCGATTTCCAGACGGTGAGCATCCGCGCCTACGACATGGCCGGCCGCCACTTGTTCGACGTCGGCTCGGGTGGCAACGGACCGGGCGAGTTTCGTCGTCCCTTCGACATCGGCTTGCGGCGTGACGGCCAACTGGTGGTACGCGACCAGGTACAACGCCGCGTGCACGTCTTCTCTCCCGACGGCACGCTCATCGAGGACTGGGCCACCGAACGGGGTAACCGCTCGACCATCGCCCTCGACGGCTCCGTGTACGTACTGCGCGAGAACATCTTTCCCGACGCCGAAGGCAAGGTCACGGTGAGCGTCAAGAAATACGAGGCCGACGGTACCGAGCACGACTGGGCTGATTTCCCCGACCGGCCGCCGCCGCCGCTCATCGAGACGGTCGGCAATCAGCTCGAGCTCATGGCGATGTTTCTCGGGATCGGCGCCGACTGGCGTTCGACCCGGTGGATCCCCTTCGGGCCGCGTGTGGTGGCCGAGGTGGCACCGAATGGTGCCATGCTCTCCGGCCGCGCCGACGCCTACCGTTTCGAGGTCATGCGCCCCGACGGCTCCACGTTGGTGGTGGAGAAGGAGTGGACACCGACCCCGATAAGCCCGGCTGAGGCCGACTGGTACCAGCGTCGCCTCACCGCGCTGTGGCGCGCTGCGACGGACGAGAGCTGGACCTGGCTGGAGGGCGAGATTCCCCCGCATAAGGGAGCTTTTCTGACCATCGTGCCGGCGCTCGACGGCAGCTTCTGGGTGGTACGCGAGATGGCCGGGGTGGCGCTGGACGATTGCGACGCCAACCCGAAAGACTTCTTCGGCTTCGACGAGACCCCCTGCTGGCACCAGCCCTACATCGCCGATGTCTTCGACGAGGAGGGGCGGTTCCTGGGCTCCGTTTCCATGCCCGACCGAATCCGCTACCACGTGCGGCCGTTCATCCGCGGAGACATGGTCGTCGCCTTGGTGGAAGATGTTGACGGTGTCGCCTACGTGAGGCGCTTTCGATTACTCTCACCGGGGTAGCGCAAGCTTCTTGGCATCGCGCTTGAAGAACTCCCGGGGGTGCAGGGACTTCTTCAGGGCCCTGCGAGTTAGCCCGGTGAGTCATAGGTCCACGTTAGAATGTCCGGATGAGCGATACGACAACCGCAAGCGTCCTCGCCGTGGGCGGTACCAGCACACCGGGGCAGGTGCTCCTGCAACTCTGACCGGACACCGGACTGCTGCCCGGTCGGGGAGCCAAAGAGGCCGCCACCGCGCTGCTGATGACGCGCCTCATGAGCTTGTTCACCGTCGTCATGCTCGCCGGCGTCGCGGTACTCATCGGGCGACAGTGGCTCGCCGGCGACACCACCGGGCTGGTGGCGCACGGTATTGCTTTCGTGGCCCTCGCTGCCGCAACCGTGGTGATCTTCTGGAAACAGCCGGCTCCCATGGCGCAACTGCGCGTCCTCGAGGTGCTGGTGTTCGGCGTCGTGATGCTGGATCTCGCCGCGCAGACATACGTTCTGGGGGTCGCCGACCTGTCGGCCCCGGGGGCGACGTCCTCGACATGGAACGCGACGCTGTTGCGTTTCGCGCTGCTGATGATCGCCTACGGCATCTTCGTTCCCAACCGCCTGTGGCGCGCCATCACCGGCGTGCTGGTGATTGGCACGACGCCCCTGTTGACGGCGTTCCTCATTCGTGTGCAACACCCCGAATTGCAGGCGGCCTTCGATGCTGCGGCGGCACAGCGCCCCTTCGACACCGCCCTGCTGCTCGGCGCGGCGGCCGGCGTGGCCGTCTTCGCGGCTTTTCTCACCGGCACCCTGTTCGACTACGCCTACGCGCAGCGCCGGCAGATGTTCTACGACCTCGAGGAACGGATCGGCAGCGGCGGCATGGGCGAAGTGTGGCGGGCGCGGCATCGGACGCTGGCGCGGCCCACGGCGTTGAAGCTCATCCGCGAAGACAAGATCGCCAACGTCGATGCCGACGAGGCGCACCGCGTGCTGCAGCGCTTCGAGCGCGAAGCCAAGGCCACCGCTGCCTTGCGCTCGCCGCACACCATCGACGTCTACGACTTCGGCGTCACCGGCGACGGGCACTTCTTCTACGCCATGGAATATCTGGAAGGGCTCGACCTCGAAACGCTGGTGAACAAATTCGGGCCGCTGCCCGCCGAGCGCGCCATTCACTTCCTGCTACAGGCTTGCGACTCGCTCGCCGACGCCCACGACGCCGGCCTGACCCACCGAGATGTCAAGCCGGCGAACCTGTTTCTCAGCCGTCTGGGAACGAGCGGCGACTACATCAAGGTGCTCGACTTCGGCCTCGTGCAGATCGAGGAACAGGTGAGTGCTTCCGAACGCCTCACCGCCGAAGGCACGACCAGCGGCACGCCGGCATTCATGGCGCCGGAGATGGCGGTGGGACAAGACGTCGTCGACGGCCGCTCGGACCTCTACGCGCTCGGGGCGGTCGCCTATTGGCTGCTCACCGGCAAGTACGTGTTCGAGGCCGACGGCGGCGTAGCCATGATCGTCGAGCACGTCAAGACGAAGCCGACGCCGCCGTCGGAACGCAGCGAGTTGCCAATTCCCGCCGAGCTCGAAGACATCGTCATGAAGTGCCTCGAGAAGAAGCCGGAGGATCGCTTCCAGAACGCGCGCGATCTCGCCGCAGCGCTCGCCGCCGTGCCCCTGGATACACCGTGGACACCGGTGCGGGCGGCCTCGTGGTGGGACCTCCATCTGCCGGAATCTACTGCCGCGTAGCCGTTGAGGCTACCTACATACCCTCGGGAAACTCCCGCGGCCGTTCGAGGCCAACGATATCCACACCCTCGGCTCCCTTATTGCGCACCGTGACGATCACCGGCTGCTCCCACCACGGGAAATCCGGGTGACGCGTGAAGATATGGGCACGCAGGTAGCGATAGCCGAAAGCGTCGGGCGTGCCCCAGGCGTTGGTGGGGACGGTGATGCCAGGCTCCGTCACCTGGCGATCGCTGAGCCGCGTCTCGCCGCCGGTGCGGTTGTCGAATGCCGACCACCGCACACCGTAGCGGGCGCCCTCGGACGCCGCGCCAAGGCGAATAGCGGCATTGTCCCAGGCCAGCGTGAGGTTGCTGCCGTCGCCGCTGAGCTCGAACTCGTCGAGCGGGTTGGTTTGCGTGATCCAGTGGTCGACAACCTTGTCGCGGCGCCGCAACATCACGTCGATCAGGTACGCCTCGGCTGCCGGGTCGGTGATCTCGGCGTTGCGCACGATACGCCGGACGGCTTCGTCGGAGAAACGGGAGACGATGCGTGCCGCCCAGAAGCCATCCGCGGCGTCCATACGATCGAACGCAGCGTTCATGTACTCGGGCTTCCAGAGCTCGGGGCGGAAGTATTCTGCCTCGATGTTGCCGATGGCCGGGTAATAGGGGAAGTCGACACGCAACCAAGGCCGCGACCACAACCCCAGCGTGATGGCCGCCTTCCACGTCGCTCCACCCTCGAGGAAGTACTCGTTGCCGCCGCGCGGCAAGTTGGCGCCGATGGAGGCGCTGCCCAGCGTCGAACCGAAGTCGAGCACGTAGTGCTTGATGAAGCGGCGGCCGTCTTCTTCTGTGTAGGAGTCGTAGGTGTTGAGGGCACGCGAGTCGTCGTGGTTGGTCCAGGCCGCGATGACCCGATAGCCACGCAACTCACGACGGTTCTCGTGATCGAAGATATCGTTGGGATCGTCGGACCGGGTGCCGAAGAACCGGAACTCGCCGACCCGTTCGCCGGAAACGAACCGGCTCGCCAGCGCGCGGTACGTACCGTCGGCCGATTCCGGCGCGTCGCCCATCCAATGGTCGATATCGACCTGGTCGATGAGCGTTCGTGCGCCGACGTCATTGGTAAAGGTGGCGCCCTCGCCGACGATCAGGCGGTCCTTGGTAAGCGTCACCAGGTAGGCTTCGGCGACATGGAAGCCGAAGGCATAGTAGAGGCGCGAGCTCACCATCTCGGCGGTGGAGGCGATCTCCGGATTCTCGAGGGGGTCGAACTTCAAGATGAAGCGCTGCCCTTCGGCATCCTCGATGATGAACTTCGGCGTCACGCCGCCGGTCGGCCTGCCGACCACCGTCCACTGCCCAGCGGCGGGGCCTCCGCTCAAGTTCGGGCCGCGTATCAGCTCGTCGACGCTCATGTCGCGCACCCCGAGCCGGTTCTCGAACCAGCTCGAATCGGGCACCTCACCGAGCGTGTTGATGTTCACCGCGCGACTGTCTTGCGGGTCGCCCCTCTCCAGGAAGGAGTTCTCGTAGAGATCGTAAAAGGCGTACACACCCCAATCCGCCGGGCGCTCGATGTCGAGCTTGTCATCGTCTACCAGAATCGGGTCGTCGCGGTTGAAACGCGATCCGCCGGGGGTCTGGCCCGTGCCCCCCATCTGAGAAACGGCGCTGGTACTCTCCGACACCACTGCCACTGATGCCACCGCTGCCGACATCAACGCGAGCAGAATCGGGGCCAGGCCGTGGCCGCCACCGGTCGGACGCTTGTCACGCCACCATCTCACCAAGCCATTGTCTGTCGCTGTGAGCTTCGTCATAGCTAACCTGTTAACGCACCGTCTGCAGGAGCCGGCTGAACAACGGCAACGTGTCGAAGGCATTGTCGAACGTGATCGCCGTATGGAAACCTTCGCCGCCGAAAGCAAAGTCGACGCGCAGAAACGTCGACAAGACCGTCTTGAGCCGCAAACCGAAACCGTAGTTGGTCGCCAGGTTCTTGAAGTTGATGTCCCTGCGGTCGGCAACCACCTTGCCCGCATCGACGAACAGCGCCAGATCCATAGCCAACCAGATCTCGGCTCGATACTCTGCGTTCAGCAGAATCATGTTTCGGTCCCGGAAACGTGCATAGTTATAGCCGCGTAGATCACGGGTGCCGCCCAACGTCGGCATCAGGTAGAAGGGCACTTCGTGGCCCGCTGCGGCGTCGGTGATAACCGTGCGCGCGCGCAGCGCGATGACGCGCTTGTTCATCAGATAGGGGAAGTACTGCTGCACTTCGATGTCGAGCTTGGTGAAGCTGAAGACGTCGGCGTCGCGGTCGTTCCAGTCGGTCCAGCGAACCGCATAGAGGCCGCCGCGATAGGGGTTCCCCTGGTTACGCCAATCGACCTGCACGAACGCGTCGTAGTTGAGGTACTCGACTTGCTCCACGAATCCGGGCAGGTCATCGGGATTGAAGTCCGGCGGCGGCGGAAAATCATCGCTGCCGGCGCCGATGTCGGTGTCTCGATACCCGATGCCGCCGCCGATGGAGAGCCAGGAAGGCGCTTGCCACCACACCAAGGCGCCGACCGCACCCACGGATTCGGCGAAGCTGACACGGTTCTCTTCCAGGCTGTCCTGCCCAAACCCGTAGAAGCTCTCGTTGGCGTTGTGTTGGTAACCGAGATGGACGTTGGCATTGATCGACGAGCCGCCGATGCGCGCCACGCTGACCTCGAACAAGCCGAGGTAGTAGCCCCGTAGGCTGACGGCCCCGGAGCCACGTAGATCGACGCGGTTGGGCGTGAACTCGTTGGGGTAGCGCACGCCGATGCCGTTCTTGCTCCACAGGACGCCGAAAGCCTGCCCCGAGCCGCTGGGAAATCCGCCCACCGTCGGAAGGAAACCGTTCCACCCGGCGCGAATGCGTTGCAGCCAGTGGCCGTCTTCGAGCCAAGCAAGTCCGCCTTCCATGCCGGCGCTCTGCGGCGGAGAGAGGTTGTTGCGTTTGGCCTCGCGCGCCGCGCGCCGATCGTCCGCGGTACTTCCGCTTTGCGTCTGCTGCTTCGCAATGGCACCGGGCGCAACCTCGAGAAGGTCCACGATGTCGAGCGCAAAGCCAGCTGGCGTCTTCGGTAGACCGAGAGGGAACCCGCGCGCCGTGCCCACAGGCCCCGCGAGCACCGGCTGGGCCAGGGCAAGTGCGGTCACCAGCGCGAACGCCACGACCGACACGGACCGGGCACCGCCCAGAGACGTCAGCGCGCTATCAGTCGTGGACATAGACACTCGTCTCGCAGCTTCTCGGGTCAGTTGCCGATGGCGATGAGCTCGCTGTCGGTGCGGAAGTACCACTTGCCGTCGACCAGCGCCGGCGAGGCGAGTGTGCGCGCGTTGAGCTCGTTGACGTGGAGCAGCTTGAACTCCGCGCCTACCTCGAGCACGAACGTTTGTCCGCCATCGTTGGTGAAGAAGACCTTGCCGTCCAGCGCCACCGGCGAGGCGGAAAAGCCCTCACGGCTGGCTCGACCGAGACGCCCCTGGTAGACGAGCTTGCCGGTCGCCGCCTCGTAGTTGGTCACGATGCTCATCATGTCGTTCATCATGAACAGATACTCGTCGACGACGATCGCCGAAGGCACAAACGGCGAGCCTTTCTGCGTCCTCCAAGCCACGTGGCTGTCGGTCACGTCACCGCTGCCACCGGGCCGGATGGCGAACGTCGGGCCGGCGCGACCCGACGAGGCGAACACCAGACCGTGACCCACCACGGGAGTCGGGATCACCTCGAAGAGGTTGCCCGCCACCGTCCAATACTCCTCGCCGCTGGCCGGGTCGTACGAATAGATCTTCGACTGGCTGGAGACGATGAGCTCGTCGCGCTCGCCGGAATCTATGATGATCGGCGTGCCCCAACCGGTGCTGGCTTCGCGGTCTATGCGCCACACCACCTCGCCGGTTTGCTTGTCGAAGGCGGCAACGAACGAGGTGCCGCGGTGATCCTGGTAGATGATCACCGTGTCCTTGTACAGCACCGGTGAACCGGCGGATCCATGGTAGTTGTCGAGGTCCTCGATCTGGTTGTGCCACACCAGGTTGCCCTCCAGATCGACCGCCACCAGCCCCTGCTGCCCGAACGACGCGAACACCAGCGTGCCGTCGGTCACTGCCGTAGCCGAGGCATGGCTGTTCTTGGTGTGGATGTGCTCGCGGCTGGCGAACGGAACCGGCGTTTCCCACAACATCTCACCACTGTCGCGGTCGTAGCTGAGCACGGCCATCTTGGTGCCGTTTTCATACGATGTGGTGAGGAATATCTGGTCTTTCCAGACGATCGGCGACGAATGCCCGATGCCGGGGACGGGAGCTTTCCAGAGTACGTTTTCGGTGTCCGACCAGGTGTCCGGGTAGCCGGCATCCTCTACCAGCCCCTGGCCCGATGGCCCGCGCCAATTGGGCCAGTAGCGCTGCCCCTCGCCTTCCGCAACGACAATGCGGAGGTCGGCCTCCTGCGGCGCCTCGACGGCGCCCGCCAAGGGCGGCGATCCGAGCTCAGAAATGCCACCCCACAGGCCGCTCGCGAGGACCAATCCGAGCACCGCAATCACGGTCCGAAAACGCATGGTGAACTCTCCCCCTGGGGAACGGAGTTGTCAGTGAAGTTAACTGCCTTCAAACGCATCGAGCAAGGCTTCGATGGTAGCCGATGGGGGCGGGGGGCGCAGGGGTTCGGCCCGCCTGGACTGCTCACCGCGTGGCTACCAGGTTGAGCTAGCTGGGCATGGGCAAGGCTACCAGCACCGCAGTAAGCGCCAAGACTACGCCGGCGACGGCCAATTCGGCGCCGGCAGAACGTAGCAGGAGGACGCCGACCGCCGTATCGTCCTCGGCCCCCTGCGCCGCCTCCTCCAGCTTGGGGCGGACCTTCTGCCAGTTGAAGTACCCGATGGCGGCGATGGCGGCGAACGTGACGAACTTGGCGGCGAACACACGTCCGTAGACGGTGCCGTAGATGGCCGCGGGGCTCCCCAGGTAGAGGAACGCGGTGGCGCTGCCGGCGAGAAACAGCGCCGCAACCGCCCCCTGGGCCAGCGGCGAGAATCCGTTGACCATCGCCGCAATCACCCGAGCACGATCGCCGGCGGGCAACACCCGCGCCCGTCGCAGGCCGATGGCGGCCATGGCGAAGAGCGTTCCCAGCCACAGCGAGGCGCCCACCACGTGAATCGCCTGCAGGATCACGGGCAAGGAGAACCAGCTACCGGCCTCCAGCGCATGGCCGGTGAGCGGCCGCGACACAGCCGCCAGCACTACCACCGGAAACGCCACCACCCAGGCCCCGGGCCACGATCGGTAGGCAGCGGCGAAGACGACCCCGGCGACAGCGGCGGAGATGCCCTGCAGCTTCCAACCGGCGCCCCACAACGTCTGGTTGGCAATCGTCTGGATCAACGGCAACGTAATGGGCTCGAAACCGCCGTAGAAGGCGTATGTCTGATGCCAGACGCGACCGAGGTCGAAGGCCACCAGAGCGAAGGCTGCGAACATCCCCCACAGCGCCAGCTCGCGCTCGACCCGCCGAGCCCAGTCGGTCGCCCGTGTAGAGCGCGCGGCCGATTGCACAACTACACGGAAGGCGACAACGCCGACGAGAAGGAATACGCAGGCATAGCCACAGCCACGCAGGGCAGCGCCGACGGAGAAGAAGAGATTCCCGGAAATGGGGAGCCTGCTCTGGCGCTAGCGTGCGGCGCGGACGGTAAACGAAAACTCGCCGCGGACCGGGTGGCCGTCGCTGCTCGAGGTCATCCAAGTGACGGTGTACGCACCGTCGGTCAGCGGCGCTTCGAACGACGCCCAAAGGATGGTCTCATCCTCTTCGCTGCGCGCCACGTCGGTGAGCTTGGCGTCACCATGGGCGCCTTTCACGGCGATTCTGGAAACCGCCAACTCGGGCTCTTCCGAAAACTCGAGCACGATCTTGGTCGGCGCCTTACTGACCACCTGATCGGCCTCGGGCGCGCTCTTTTCGAGCATCAGGTGCAGAACGTTTTCCGCCGGGGCCAGGCCGGCCACAAGAAGACCGACCGAGAACGCCATGACGACAACTAGAACCAGTCTTCTGTGCATGAGAGTCTCTTCCGTTGTGATCGAGGGAATTATCGAGGGCATTCCGGCAAGGGTAGATTCTCTTAGGCTAGCGAACCTACCGTTGGCGGACAACCGGCAGGCAGCCTCCCCTCGCAACCGCGAGCGCTGAACGTAGAGACCAGACGCACAATGTTCCTGAGCCGAGTACACGTCGAGAATTTCCGGGGCATTGTGCGGCTGGACGTCGACTTGGACGACACCACGGTGCTGATCGGCGAGAACGCGTCGGGGAAGACCAGCGTGCTCGAAGTGCTGGCCATCTGCCTGGGACACCACAACCACGGTGACACCTTCGGCTTCTGCGCCAGTGACTTCCATCTGCGCCGCGGCGCCGGCAACGGTGATCCGCCGCCCATCCAGGTTC
>SMVB01143791.1_pt1 | contig 22188 bp, 21 predicted proteins | sample 2456461 | NCBI WGS metagenome assembly SMVB01 (sample SAMN11095934, study PRJNA526329) | marine sediment metagenome | biome: Marine sediment; feature: Surficial sediment; material: Deep marine sediment; isolation source: Hadal surficial sediment | place: Pacific Ocean | collected 2014-05 | depth...
CGAACGAGCGAATGACGATATCCATCGGAATGGTCTCGTAGAACCGTCCGACGTGCGCGAAGAGTCTCGCCCTGCCTTCTCCGGTCGGATCGAAGATCACGCCGAGCCGGTGAGCAAGATTGTCGTCGAAGTCACCACTGACCTCACCATCGGCGTTGAACAGCGCCTGGGTCTCGAGCCGTACGCCGAGATTCAGGGTGAGGTTGCCGGTCGGCCTCCACGAATCCTGAAGGTAGAGGGCGTCGTTCTCGGTCTTGATGTCAACACTGAGAGGCACCTGAACGTCGCCGAGAGTCAGCGTCTCGGGATCGAGCGTACTGTCGCCGGTGTAGAACCGATGACGATAGTAGTAGTCACTGCCTCGGCAGTCGCGCGTTGCGCTGTCGACGCAGTTGAAGCGATAGATCCGCTGACCACGACCGCCGTTGAAGTTGTCGTTGATTCCGCCGATGTCCTCGAACTCGTATCCGATCTTGAACTCATGAGAACCGCCGAAGTCGTCGACGAAGTACGAGATGTCGGCGTTGAGCTGGTCACGAGTGAGCTCGGGCTGGCTCTGATAGAAGCCGAAGCCGCCGACGAAACCCTCGAAGCCCCACACCACCGTGCCATCGCCGAGCGGGTTGGTCAGGTCGAGCCAGCCGACCGTCTCGGTGCCTGCACCGGATACGGTGTAGGACTCTTCGTGCAGTGAAACGCGGGCGCTGGCGATGACGTTGTCGCTGAACACACCGTCGTAGGTGAGGGCGGTGTCGGTCGCGCCGGACTCGTCCTTGCCCAGCCAGTGCAACGGACTCGCGGCGAGCGAGCGGTTGCCCGGGCCGACGGTCTCACTGGGATCACCGTAGCCGACGGCGACGAACGAGTGCGACGGGGAGGCCGAAAGGGTCAGCTTCGCCGCCCAGAGCTCGCGATCGGTCTGGTTCTTGATGATGTCGCCGGAAGCCGGTGCACCCGGAATGCCGGTGTCCTTCAGAACCTCGATGTCGTCGGAGTTGTCGACCGTGTTGTAGGCGGCGAAGAACCATAGGCGATCCTTAACGAAGGGACCACCGAGGTCGATGCCGAAGTCCTGACGGGTGAACTCCTTGATGTGGCGGCTGCCGCTGATCGGGCCGGTCTTGGCCGCGCCGCTCAGCGAGTTCTGGATGTCATCGTAGTAGCCGAAGACGTCGCCCTTGAGGCTGTTGCCACCCGACTTGGTGATGACGTTGATCAACGCTCCGACGGCGCGCCCGTACTCAGCGCCGTAGCCGGCGGTCTTGACCTGGACCTCGGCGACGAACTCGAAGTTGAGCGTCTTGCCGCGCTGTCCCAGCTCGATGCCGGTGACGTTGACTCCGTCGATGTAGTAGGAGTTCTCAGCGCCGGTGGAGCCGTAGAAGGACTGGCTGCCCTGACACTGTCCGGAAACGGGGTTGCACGAGTCGGCCTGCGCTCCCGGAACGACGCGGGCGATGTCGAATGCGTCGCGGGTGGTGGCGAGCTCGTTGAAGATGTCGGCGTTCAGGTTGGCGCCGAGCTCGGTTGTTCCGAGGTCGATGGCTGGTCGCTCCGAGGTGACCACTACCGTGTCTTGGAAGGTAGCGGGCATTTCCACTTCCATCCGGCGAGTCGAGCCGATGTTGACCCGGATCGCCTCCTGGGACATGGCCTGGTAGCCATCGAGGCTGAACTCTGCCTTGTATACGCCGGGGATCAGCGCCGCGAAGCGAAAGTGACCGTTGGCATCCGTTACCTTCGTCTGGGTGCCCTGCATGTTGGGCGAAGAAAGATTGACTTGGACTCCCACCAGACTGTCTCCGGCGTCGGTCTTCACGTTTCCTTCGATGATGCCGCGAGTTGACTGCGCCATGGCGCTCGGTACGAGCACTAGGGTCAGCAACAGCGCCACTGCGAGTGCCTGGGCCCGGAGGCCCGAGGTTGTGCTTTTCATGGTTTCTCCTGTTGTCTCGTTTGCTTCGAAATCGGTGTTGATCGGTCGGACGGCCCACTAGGCCGGATCAGGCACATCCCGATTTCTCTCTGAAGGCTAGAAGGGCAAGGTCGATGCCAACTTCCTTGCTTCGGAGCAGAAACCCGCAGCACAGGTTTTGCACCGTGTTTACAGGTCATTGAAGCAGGTTACAGGGTTTCGGACGTACCAGCAGCGAGGCGTTACACGCCTGTGATCCATCTTATTGGATTCCCTGCAACAAATTCTTGAATGTTGCTACCGGCTCGGCAGTGATGGAGAGAATGCCTCCAGGCTCCGCGGGGTCGAGATAAGCTGCTCGGATGCGAAGAGTGCTTGCGGCCGTCGCGGTTCTGCTGGTCCTGCTCATGGCAGCGACGGTGGCGCTGATTCTCAGTTTCGACGGCGAGCTGCTGGGTCGCGAGGTCTTACGCAGGGGTAACGAGATCGATGGGGTGACGGTCTCCGCACGAAGCGCGCGCCTGGCACTGTTCTCAGGCCTCGAGCTCGGTGGGGCCTCGGCAAGCATCGAGCTCGAATCCGGCCGACTGGCGCTCCAGGTCGATCGTGTGACTCTGAGACACGACTTCTGGTCTTTACTCCGTGGGCGGATTGTCATCGAAGAGATCGTGCTCGAACGGCCTCAGCTCGAGCTCCGACCGGCAGTGGAGGCCGCCGAGATCGACCGCCGGAATCGGCGGCGACCCGCAGGCCGAGGAGGTGGGGAGCCGCCTGCCAGATCGTCGGAGGCTGAAGGTGAGGACATCGTCATTGCGATCACTTCGTGGCGAATCGAGAACGGTAGCCTGCGGAGTTTCGGCCGAGATGCCGCGGAGGCGGAGCTCGAAGTCGACGGCCTGACTCTCGATCTCCACGATCTTAGATTCGATCGTGGCGCAGGGTGGAACGGGCTGTTCGCTGTTGGCAGCTTCCAGGCCGCCGAGATTCGATCGGAAGACTCGACTGCAAGTGGGATCGCGGGTGAAGTGTTCGTCGAGGCCGGCAAGCTACGGCTCGAGGAGGTCGAGCTCGACACTGGCACTGCCCGCCTCACCGGCTGTTGGTTGCACGCCGATCTCAACGAGGAGCCTTCGAGATACGACCTGAAACTGAGTGGAGAGATCGATCTCGGCGCCGTCCTGGGTGTTGGAAGCGAGGACCGTCTGGGCCCGGCGGAGCTCCTGTTCGAGGCGACGGGCGCCGGTTGGGAGATGACAGATCTCACCGGCGAGGGCACGCTCCATCTCGAGCCGGGCGAGATTCCTTCGCCGACGATGATCCGTCAGATCGAACGGCTGCTGGGCAGGGAGATTCTCACTGGCGCGCCGTACGCGGAGACCGAGATTCGTTTTCGCGTGACTGGCAACGAGGTCGAGATCACCCCGTTCGAGCTCGTCTCGGAGCACGCCAGGCTCGGGGTTAGCGGACTCCTCGACCTCGAGGGACCTATCGATTTGCGCCTGGAGGTCCATGCGCCGGTCGACAGTGTCCGAATAGGAGGGACCGGGCAGGAGATCCTCGTTTCGCTCTTGGACCCTGACGGATGGTTGACTCTGCCTTTTCGGGTGAGCGGCACTCTCGAAGAGCCTGACGTCGAGCCCGACTGGGAAACGAGCAAGGATGTGGTGATCGACATCGCAGTCGACGCGGCGCGCAAGGCGCTCGCGGACGAGGGCCTCGGGGGCGCGGTCAAGCTGCTCGATCGGTTGATCGAGAAGAACCGGAACTAAGCAGGCTGCTACGGTTCGCGCGAGCCGATTGCGCGCTACAATGCGGCTCCCGGAGTGGGGCAGTAGCTCAGTTGGGAGAGCACCACGTTCGCAACGTGGGGGTCGAGGGTTCGAATCCCTTCTGCTCCACCAGTCTTCCCTCCGGTCTGGCCTGTTGGCCGGCCTTCCAGTGGTACACTAGCGGTTCGCGCCGGCCGCGGACTCTCTCCTCGGAGACTCAGCAGGCAACCGCAGAAGCGAGGCGCGACTGGCTCTGAATACAGGGGGTTTGCATTGAGCGAAGAAGTAATAGAGACCAGCCCTAAGAAGGTGGCGAAGAATGCGAAGTCGAGGCTCGAAGACGCCAAGGAGCGCGTCTTGAAGGCTTCCAGGACGGTTCGAGAGGAGGCCGAGCACGCCTCCGAGTACGCGAAGGAGCACTACGGCACTGCCAGTGAGTCCATTCGTGAAGGCTACGACAAGGCTCGCAGGGACATGGACAGGCTGCGCGAAGACGTCACGGTCTACGTTCGCGATAATCCCGGCCGGTCGGTTCTGATCGCTGGCGCCATCGGATTCTTCATTGGCTTCCTCATCCGCTCCGACCGGCGTCGCTGAGTCGCAGCGCTTCATGACGGATTCCCCTCCGGAGCGCTCTTTCGAGCAGAAGGTCGTCGATGATCTCCTACCCGAAGAGCTGGAGTGGGAGGAAGTCGTTCGCGCTTATCCTCTCTGCTCTCTGGCGCTGGTCGCCATCGGTGGTTTCCTCATCGGACGGAAACATGGCCGGGCGATCGTCGCGGCTTTCTCAGACTCCGCTACCGAGAGGGTGACAAGTCTCCTCAACGACGTCTTCGACAGCGACATCCTCGACAGCGACGTCGAGTAACCCCCGCGGGGGAGCCGCCGCGATGGAAGCCGTGTGGCTTCGCGGCGCGAGATCCGTGTCACGGTCCATTCTTCACATCTCCGACGTCCACTTCGGTCCCGCGCATCTGCCGGATCGTGCGGCCGGCGTCCTCGATCTGGTTGCCGCTCGGCGACCCGATCTCGTGATCCTGTCCGGCGATCTGACGCAGAGGGCAAAACCGGTCCAGTTTCGCGCCGCCCGCCGATTCGTCGACGAGATCGGGGTGCCGGTGATCGTGGTTCCCGGCAACCACGATGTTCCCCTGTACCGTTTTTGGGAGCGCTCCCTGGCGCCGTTTCGCGCCTACCGGAGCCACTTCGCCCGCGAGCTCGCGCCCAATCTGTCGGACGACGAGTTGCTGGTGATCGGTTTCAACACGGCCTTCAACTTCACGCTCACCGGCGGGAGGATCTTGCGCCGCCAGCTCGATGCCGCCACCCGCGTCTTCTCGAACGCCTCGCCGGATCTGTTCAAGATCGCCGTCCTCCACCATCACCTCCTCATGCCTCCGCGCGGTCATGCCCCCAGAGTGCTGTGGGGCGCCAATCGTGCCTTGCATGGCCTGGCCGCGGCGGGCGTGGATCTGGTGGTTGCCGGCCACCTGCACCACTCCTTCGTCGCCCAGGCGAATGCGCCCGTGGGCGGAGAGCTGCCGATGACCATTCTCCACACCGGAACGACGACCTCGAGCCGCGGTCGTCATGACGAAGAAGGTGAGAACACGTGCAATTGGATCGAGCTGACGAGACGCGAGGCTACTGTCTCTTCGCTATGGTGGAGCGGTAGGGAGGACGGTTTCGTACCTAAGCACAGTTTCTGTTTCAAGCGCCGCGCCGACGAACAGACGGGCAGAGAAGGTGTTTCTGGTGTCTGAGTCGGTTTCAAAAGACTTCCGGGTCTCTACACTCGACAACGGCTTGACGCTTGCCGTTATCGAGAGCCGGCACGTGCCGATCGTCACGACCGTTCTCTGGTTTCGGGTCGGCGCCGCCGCCGATGCCGAGTCCGAGGCGGGCACGGCGCACTTCCTCGAGCACATGATGTTCAAGGGCTCCGCCAAGTTCGGCGCCGGTGAGATCGATCGTCTCACTCAGTCTCTCGGCGGCTCGAACAACGCCTTCACCGGCCACGACTCCACGGCGTATCACTTTCAGTTCGCCGCCGACCGCTGGCCCCGAGCTCTGGAGATGGAGGCGGACCGTATGGCCGGCCTGCTTCTCGATCCGAGAGATTTCGAGAATGAGCGGCAGGTCATCGTGGAAGAGATCGCGATGTACGAGAGCGAGCCCTGGGACGCGCTCGAGGCTCGGGTTCAGAAAGCGCTTTTCGCCGGGCACCCCTACGGCCGTCCAGTGCTCGGGACGCGCGAGGAGCTGCTGGCCATGACTCCCGAGACTCTGGGGAGTTTTCACTCCAGCCACTACCGGCCCGGCAACGCAGTCCTTGTCGTGGCGGGAGACGTCGGAAGCGAGGTCGAAGAGCTCGTGGCGAGATCCTTCGGGTCGTTGCCTTCGGCGGAGGGCTGCGCTCAGGAGACCGATCCGGTTGCTTTCCCGGAGGCTCGAAAGCGGCTCGAAGTGCGCCGTGGAGAGCTGCCGAGGTTGCTGTTCAGCCTGCCCGCGCCGCCGTGCTCGCACCCCGATCATCCTCACCTTCGCCTTCTACTGCACTGGCTCTCGGTCGGCCGAAGCAGCCTCCTGCATCGGACCCTGGTCGAGGAGGAGCAGCTCTGTGCATGGATTTCGGCGGATCTCAGCGACAGCTCTGAGCCGGGATCCCTGAGCTTCTCTCTGGAGCTTCCCGGGACTGATCCAGAGCTCGTCGAGAAGCGGCTGTTCGAGCTTCTCGACGAAGCTCGAAAGGCGGCGCCGACGGTGTCCGATCTCCAGAGAGCCAAACAGCTCTATCGGGCCGATTGGGTGTTTGCCCACGAGCACATCTATCAGCGGGCCCTGATGGCGGCGTCGTCGATCGCACATCACGATGCCGGATTTCCCGAGAGATACCGCCGCGAAGTGCTCGACTGCTCGGCCGATGATGTCGGCGACGTCGCGACTCGCTACCTCGACCTGAATCGGGGGGTCGTTGGTTGGTCCTTGCCGTCGTAGGTGGGTTTCACGCATGAATGCCTCGAACAAGTCAGGCCTCGAGCTTCGAGCTCGCCACATCCCGGGATCCGCTACGGTGTCAATGCGGCTTTGGGTGCGCGGTGGTAGCCGTTGCGAAGAGAAGCCGGGGCAGGCATGGCTCACGGGTCGGATGCTCATGGAAGGCACGCGCAAGCGCGACTGGCGCCGCGTTGCCCGAGAGAGCGACGATCTGGGTATGGTGTTGTCGAGCTTCGGGGGGCTGGAGAGCCATGGGCTGCGCCTGGACTGTCTGGAGCGCGACTGGCGCCAGGGCCTCGCTTGGCTTGCCGAGCTCCTACTGGAGCCCGACTTCCCGGAGGATCGACTCGGCTGGGTCTGCCAGCAAGGCGTGGCCGAGCTCGACAGCTTGCGCGACCAGCCTGACGTCAAGACAGGATGGGCCTTCGCTGAGCAGCTCTACCATCCACATGCCAACGGACGCCCGCTTCAGGGAAGCCCGGAATCGCTGGGAGCGATGCGGTCCGCGGACTGTGTGCGCTTTCACGACCAGGGTCTGCGCAGTGGTGTCGTGCTCGCCGTGGCAGGAGGGATCGACGAAGAAGAGGTTCGCCGATTCGCCGAACGCGAGCTCGATGGACTCGAAGTCGGCACGGCCGAGCGACGACCGGTGGTCCGGTGGGAAGGGCTCTCGGAAGCTCGACGCAGCGTCGAGACGCAGGCCCGAGATCAGTCTCACCTGTTCCTCGGGCATGTGACAGTGCCTCTGGCTCACCCCGACTATCGATCTCTGCAGGCCCTCTCTGTGATCCTCGGTGCCGGTGCGGGCCTCACGGGGCGGATTCCGTCCCGAGTCCGCGAGTCCGAGGGCCTGGCCTACACCGCCTTCGCAACGGCTGTGGCCGGTGCCGGCCTCGATCCCGGTAGGCTGATAGTCATGGTGGCGACGTCACCGAGCAAGGTCGAGCGCGCCGGGGTCTGCGTGCGCGAAGAGTTGAGCCGTCTGCTCGATTCTGGCGTCGAGCCGCGGGAGCTCGAGGATGCCCGCTCTTACCTCATCGGGCGCGAACCGTTTCGCCGTGAGACGGCCCGCCAGTGGGCAGACCTGGACGGCCAGGCCTCCTTCTACGGCCTGCCCCTGGATGATCCGACTTGGCTCGAGCGCGGCCTCGCGGATCTCGTCCCCGAAGATCTGCTTTCAGTAGCGCGCCGCCACATCTCGCTCGAGAATCTGAAGATGACCATCGGGTCGCCAGCGAGTGTGCCGCCAACATCGGATTCTTGATATCTTTCGCTCATCGGCTGAGCGCGAACCGATGCACTCCAAGGCCCGCATTGCCACTCAGGTCGCCCTACTGGCCGGCCTGCTCTTGCTCTTCTTCGTCAGCCTGGACCTGATGGGCGCGGCGTTCAAACTGATGGGCAAGGACGTTGCCGAGACTCTTCTGGCTCGTACGGCCAATCCCTTTGTCGGTCTCTTCGTCGGCATCCTGGCGACGACCCTGGTTCAGAGCTCGTCGACGACGACTGCCATGGTGGTCTCGATGGTCGCCGGTGGCGCTCTGAACATCGAGGGTGCGATTCCGATCATCATGGGCGCCAACATCGGCACGTCGGTGACCAACACCATGGTGGCGCTCGCCCACGTCACTCGCCCGGCGGAGTTTCGACGGGCCTTTGCCGGTGCCACGATCCACGACTTCTTCAACTGGCTCACGGTTCTGATCCTGTTGCCGCTGGAGATCGCTTTCGGACTTCTGGGACGCGCGGCCGGAAAGCTCAGCGCGATCGTCGAAGGTGTTGGTGGAACAGATCTGTTGAGCCCGGTCAAGATCTTCACCAAGCCGATCTCGGAATGGGTTCTGGAGCTGCTCGGCCACTCCCCGATCCTCATCCTGCTCGCCTCGGTGCTTCTTCTCTTCTTCGCTCTCAAGTTTCTGGTCGATCTGCTCAAGACGGTGCTGGCCTCGGGAGCAGAGCGAGCCATCCATGCGACTCTGTTCCGCTCGCCTGCGGCGGCTATCGGCGCCGGCGCCGTCATCACCGCGGCCGTGCAAAGCAGCTCGATCACGACGTCGACGGTGATACCGCTGGTCGGTGCCGGCGTGGTGACCCTGGAGCAGGTGTTTCCGTTCACGGTCGGGGCGAACCTCGGAACGACGATCACCGCGATCCTGGCCGCGTTGCAGATCGGCCATCCGGCGGCCATCACCGTCGCTTTCGCGCATCTCTTGTTCAACGTCAGCGGCATGATGATCGTGTACGTTCCCAGGCCGATGCGCTGGATTCCCTTGACTCTGGCGAGAAAGCTCGGCGACCTCGCGGCTCGGCGGCGGACCCTCGCACTGCTGTACCTCGTGCTGATGTTCTACGTCCTTCCGCTGGCGCTTCTTTTCGCCAGTGGCATACTGCGCTCGAGCGACGACGAAACTCTCTCCACCCCCGCGGCAGTCGAAGAGCCGCTGGAGCGGGGCGGTGCGCCGGAGCCGAGTGAGTCTGAGGAGCCCGCCGATGTTTGAACGACTATTCGGAAAAGAGAGCGGATCTGTCCTTATCCAGGCGGCCTTTCGCGACGTCTCCGGGATGCTGACGCACTCGGCCCAGATGCTGGATCTCGCGGCGGTCTCCCTGATCGACAACCTGCCGCTCGAGGTCGACCTCGACCACATGGACGATCGAGTCGACGAGGGCGAGCGCATGGTGCGAAGGACCGTGCTCGAGCACCTTTCTGTTGACCCTCAGCAAGACCTGGTCGCCAGCCTGGTGCTTGTCAGCATGGTGCAGGACGCCGAGCGCATCGGCGACTTCGCGCGTGGCCTGGGCGAGCTCGTACCTCTTGCCAGTGGCCCGAGAACGGGCCCCTTTCGCGATCAGCTGAAGGGATTCGTGAAGGAGCTCCGGCCGCTGTTCGATCTGACTGAGGAGGCCTTTCGCACCGATGACGTGGAGATGGCGAAGAGAGTCGTCGCGACTCACCGACGGCTCAAGCGGCAACTTCAGAAGTACACAGAAGAGGTTGCCGCCAGTGATCTCGGAGCCGACATGGCTGTCGTGTACTCCGGCGCGGCCCGGATCCTGCGTCGAATCGGGGCGCACCTGAGCAACATCTCCTCCTCCGTCGTGCAGCCCTACGATCGGATTCGACATGGCGACGAGGAAGCCTAGTCCTGACGACAATCGCACGCCCTCTCACCGAATGCTCGTCGCTCAGCTTGTGCGGCGTAGGGGGCCTACGCCCTCCGTGGGGGCCGCCCAGGCCTTCTCTCCTGCGCTCCAGCGATATGACGCACGCTTGACGCCAGGACGAATCTGGAGTGCTCTTCGTGAGGACCTGACTCAGAGCTCACGAAGTCGAGGAATTGGAGATGTCTAGAAGCGACCGCCGACGGCGAACCATCCAGGTCCTCGAAGCGAACGGGACCCGGCACCCTTTCCTGCGCGGAATGGTGACGCACGATCTCGTGCAGAGAGGGCTTTCGTTCGACGATGCCTACGCCGTGGCGAGGGCGCTGCGAGATCGGATCTCGGATCGCGAAGAGGTGGAGAGCGCCGAGCTCGCGGCGTTGATCGAGGAGCAGCTCGAAGAGATGTTCGGAGGCGATCGTATCGACCTGCTCAGCGCTCCGATGCGGAGCTCGACTCTACCGCTCGTGGAGGACGAAACCGGGCAGGCGCAGCCGTTCTCTCGAGGCCTGTTGGCTCGAAGCCTGCTGGCCGCGGGCATCGACGCCGATCGCGCCTATCGCCTGGTAACCACGCTCCAGGCCGAGCTTCGCGTCGCGTCGATGACCCATCGTGAGCTTGGAGTAGCCGTCGGAGATTTCCTGGAAAAATCGGAGGGCAAGGCAGCGGCCTCGCGCTACAGAATGGTGCGGCGCATTGACCGTTTGCCGCGCCCCCTGGTGATCTACCTGGGCGGGGCCACCGGGACCGGCAAGTCGACCTTGGCCCTCGAGCTCGCGCCCTTGCTGCGCATCTACCAGATCAGTGCCACCGACACGATTCGACAGGTGATGCGAATGGTGTTCTCGCCGGCGATCCTTCCGGGGCTGCACAGGTCGAGCTTCGAGGTCGTCCGAGAAGCGCGCCGCTTGCAAGTGGGGGAGGAAGAGACTGCCGTTCTCAGCGCCTTCGAAGAACAGGCGACTCGGGTCTGTGTGGGAGTTCGCGCCGTCGTCGAGAGGGCGCTAGCGGAGAACATGAACATCATCGTCGAGGGTGCTCATCTGGTGCCGCCGCTGGTCCCGTTTCCCGACCTCGAGGGTAGCGCCTACCAAGTGATGCTGATGTTGTCGACGCTCGAGGTCGAGGTCCACCGATCGCGCTTCTTGGCCCGCGGCCGGATCACGAGCCGCCGAGCGGCGCACTATCTCGATCATCTCGATAGCATTCGATCGATTCAGGAGTACTCCCTGCAGCAGGCGGATCTGCACGATGTACCGATCCTCGACACGAGCGATCCCGAGTCGATCGTGCCTCGCTCCCTGCGCCTGCTGACTGGTGTGCTGCAGCAGAAGGCCCCTTGGATCTCACGCGCCGTTGAAGGATCCGAGGGCATCCCGACTTTGTTTCTGGTGATCGACGGTCTCGGCGACCGACCGCTGCGCTCACTCGGAGGCCGCACTCCGCTACAGGCGGCTCGCACTCCGACCCTGGACGGGCTCGCCACAGCCGGGGTGTGCGGATCCGCGGATCCCGTTGCGCCAGGAATCGTGCCCGACACCGCGTCGGGCAGTCTGGCCTTGCTGGGTCAGTCTCCGATGGCCTTGAAGCGAGGTCCGATCGAGGCACTCGGCGCCGACCTCGCACTCGGCGCGGGCGACATCGCTCTTCGAGGTAATCTGGCGACTCTCGACGACGAAGGCCGGATCGTGGACCGGCGGGCGGGACGGGTGCGTGATGAGGCCCGGGCGCTGGTGGAGGCGATGGACGACGCCGACTTGCTTGGCGACTCGGGGGCGAAGGTGCGGGTTCACCTCAAGGCGTCGACGGAGCATCGCCTGGCGATCGTGCTTCAGGGCGAGGGGCTGTCGTCGGCGATCCTCGGCAGCGACCCCGGCGACGCGGCCGGCGCCGTGGAGCCCTTGGTTCCTCGTCCCGAGGATCCAAGGGATCACGCTGCCGTCGCCACCGCTGGCATCCTGGCGCGAGTCGAGCAGGAGGCGCGACGGGTGCTGAGCGAGCATCCGCTCAACGCGGAGCGCTGCCGCCGCGGGCTTCCCCCGGCCAACGCGATTCTGACGCGTGGCGCCGGGCGGATTCATCCGCTCAGCTCCCTGGCGCCGGAGGGGCGCCCTCTCGAGGTCAGCTGCATCTCGGGTGATCGGACCCTGCTTGGCCTGGCGAGCTGGCTACAGGCACGCCCGATCTCGGAGGAATCGATGACGGCCAATCTCGACACCGATCTGCGCGCCAAGTTCTCCGCCGCGCTCGAGGAGCTCGCCCTTCGAGACCTCGTTGTCGTGCACGTCAAAGGTGCGGATATCGCCGCGCACGATCGCCGACCGGATCTCAAGGTGGCGTTTCTCGAGCGAGTCGATGCCGAGCTCGGTCTACTTCTGAAGGAGCATCCTTCCCCGATCAGAGTGGCGGTTGCGGCCGATCACGCCACTCTCTCCGAGACCGGACAGCATGCCGCCGATCCGGTTCCGGTGCTGATCTCTGGAGCGGGTGTCGAGGCCGACGACGTCACCGCCTTCGACGAGCAGTCTGTCGTCAGAGGACGACTCGGGCGCTTCCCGCTGCAGTCTCTCATCAGCCGGCTGATGGGCGCGACAGTCTAGTGTCCTGATGTCGAGGCCCCAGCCGCCTTTGATTCTCGGCACTGGATGGTGCTCTCCTGGCGCTGTTAGAGGCGCTCCCGAGTTCTCCACAAGAGCTGCGGAAAAATCTGCGGAAAAGAGGCAGGAAAACGTCTCGGGAAGCCTGTTGCAAAGGGTCTTGCACCACTTTGAACAAGAGTTTGTGCAATCTTTGTAAAGCACTGATTCTATGTGTTTTACGCTTTTCGATCGAAGACGCCTCTCGAGCACCCGGAGAGATCGGCGCGGAAATTCCACAGTCGAAGCGATCATCGAGTGCGGGGGCTCCTATGTAAACTCTTTCGGGAGAGTCATTTAGCTCGCCCGCAACGGCCTGGGGAGGGTCTCGTCTGTGATACCTTCTCGGCTTCCGGGCCGCCCTTTGATGTCAGAAACCGAGAGGTCGAAACGCACTCCTGTCTTCGAGTGGCACCGAGCAAGTGGCGCTCGACTTGTCGACTTCGCCGGCTGGCTGCTGCCCGTTCAGTACGACTCACTCCTCAGTGAGCATCGTGCTGTTCGCGAGGCCGCCGGCCTCTTCGATGTGTCCCACATGGGTGAGCTCTGGGTGCGAGGTCCGGACGCAGAGGCTCTCGTGCAATGGCTCACACCGAACGATGTCGCCAGGCTGAAGCCCGGTCGTGCCCAGTACAGTGGCCTGCTGAACGAGCGAGGAGGCTACGTTGACGATCTCCTCGTTTACCGCGTTTGTCGCGACGAGTTTCTATTGGTGGTGAACGCCGCCAACCTCGCTGCGGACCTCGAGTGGATTCTTCAGCACAGCGCTCCGGGCAGCCGTGGCGATGTCGAGGTCGAAGATGCGAGCGCTGCAACAGGGCTCTTGGCACTGCAGGGACCGAGGGCGGTCGAGATCCTGGCACCTGTCTGCGATTCGGATCCGGGCGCCCTCGGGAGCTTCGGTTTCCTGGAAGGGTCCGTCGCCGGCGTTCGCTGCTTGGTGTCGCGGACAGGCTACACCGGCGAGGATGGTTTCGAGATCTACCTTCCCGCAGAGCGGACCCTTTCGGTTTGGGAGGAGCTTCTCCGAGTCGGTGCCGAGGCCGGTCTGCTGCCGGTAGGTCTGGGGGCACGCGACACGCTGCGTCTGGAGGCTGGCCTGATGCTTCACGGCAACGACATCGACACCTCGGTGTCGCCGCTCGAGGCTGGCCTCTCGTGGGTCGTGAAACTGGATCGCGAGGACTTTCTCGGACGCGACGCTCTCCTACGGCAGCACGATGCGGGTGTCGAGCGCAGGCTGATCGGATTCGAGCTCCTCGGGCGTAGGATCGCTCGCCACGACGCCCCGGTTTTCGAGCGCGAGGCGGCGGTGGGCAGAGTTACCAGCGGAACCTTTAGTCCGACACTCGGGAGGCCGATCGGCATGGCGCTCGTGTCGGCTGATCGAGCTACGATCGGCCGTGAGTTGGAGATCGAAGTGCGAGGGAAGCGCGAAGCGGCGAGAGTCGTCGAGCTTCCCTTCTACCGCCGCACCAAGGTGGCACCAGGAGGGTCTTGATTTGAAGTATCCGGAGGACTACCGATATTCAAAGGAGCATGAGTGGGTCCGGGTCGAGAACGGAGAAGCTGTTCTCGGTATTACTCACTTCGCGCAGGACGAGCTCGGTGACGTGGTTTTCGTGGAACTTCCTGAAGTCGGTGAGGTCTACGAGGCCGACGACGAGATCGGCACAATCGAGTCGGTCAAGGCCGTCGCCGAGATATTCACGCCGATCGCGGGCGAGATCGTGCAGTTGAACGGCGGGCTCGAAGAGTCGCCGGAGCTCCTCAACAACGATCCTCACGGAGAAGGCTGGTTGGTGCGGATCAGGATGTCCGACGCGGCGCAGGTGGAAAAGCTGATGGGGGTCGAAGAGTACGCCGCCTTGGTCGAAGAAAGCGGGTGATCGACCGCAGATGACTCGTTTAGAGCCGCTTCTCACCTCCTTCTTCTTTGCCACTTGGATCGTCGGTTTTCTCGCCCTCTTCGGGGTCGTCGATACTGCCGATCGACTGCCGGTGGGCATGTACACCTTCTTCAGCATCGCCGCCGCCGCGGGCTGGATCTTCGGCAATGTGTTCGTGTGGCGAGGACGGTCGGTGGCTCAGCCGCTCCGGCGTGGGCTCTTCGTCATCTACTGCATCGGTCCTCCCGGGTCTTTGCTTCTCCTCCGCTCGATGGCTCTGCGAGCCGAGCAGGTAGCCGCTCCGCTGGTACCTCTGTACTCTTGGGTCGTCTTTTTGATTCTCTTCCTGGTGCCGATAGTCTTGCGGCGAAACACTCGTCGTTCTCGGGATCTGGGTTAGGCTGCCGGATGCCGAGTAGTATCCTCACCTAGAGCTTGCTGTTCCCGATCCGCTACAGTCCACTGGTTGAAGAAGATGAGCAAGAGCGCCCAGATCGTTGCTGACCTGCGTAGCCGGGAGTCGGTGCTGGTGGCCTTCTCTGGCGGCGTCGATTCGGCGGTTGTCGCTGCGCTCGCTTACGAGGCGGTTGGTGATCGTGCGTTGGCAGTCACCGGGGTTACCGAGACCCTGGCGGGGTCCGACCTGGCCCACGCTAAGAGAGTGACGGCGGAGATCGGCATCGCTCATGACATCGTCACCTACAGCGAGCTGGAGAACGCCGAGTTCGTCGCCAATCCGCCGCACCGATGCTACGTCTGCCAAGGCCTGCGAATGGGAGCGATGCGAGATCTTGCGGCGCGTCGTGACTACGCTGTTGTCTGCGATGGCACCAATGCCTCCGACCCCGGTCCCGACCGGCCGGGTCTGCGGGCGGTGAGTGAGAAGGGCATCTACAGTCCGCTCCTCGTGCATGGCGTCGACAAGTCGGAGACTCGCGAGATCGCCCTCCAGCTTGGCCTCTCGGTCTGGGACCGGCCGTCGAACGCCTGCCTGTCGTCGCGCGTACCGCACGGGCAGGTAGTGACTCTCTCGAAGCTGCGCCGAGTCGAAGCTGCCGAGGAACTGTTGCTCGGCGAGGGCTTCCGCGTCGTGCGCGTTCGGCATGAAGAAGCCGGAGCACGAGTCGAGGTGGGGGCGGACGAGGTCGTCCGGTTGCTGGAGCAGTGGCCTCGGCTACGGCCTCGAATCGAGGCGCTCGGCTTCTCTGATGCCGTTGTCGATGAGCGTGGCTATCGCTCGGGCGGGGCGGATCGGCCCGCGACGGCTTCGACGGCCGCGACGGCCGCTTCGTCAACGTCGCGGCGATGAAGGAAGGAGATCTCCAGTCGATTCTCGAGCAGGTGGCGAGCGGAGATCTCGACGCCCGCGAGGCGAGCGCGCGAATCCGGGGCGCCGGCTATCTGGAGCTGGGCTTTGCCAAGCTCGATCTGGGGCGCCAGGAGCGCAGCGGGGTGGCGGAAGCGGTTTTTGCCGAAGGCAAGACCCCGTCGGAGATTCAGAGGATCGCCGCCGAGATGGTAGCGGCGACCGGCCGGCTCTTGGTGACTCGCCTCGACGCGCAAACCGCCGATCTTCTCTGTGAACAGCATCCGGCGGCGCGGTACTACGAGCGCGCTCGCGTGTTGACCCACGGTGAGCCACCGGAGACCGACACCGTCGTCGCCATCCTCTCGGCGGGCACCAGTGATCTGGACGTGGCCGAGGAGGCCGCGGTCTGCTGCGAGTGGCTCGGCTGCTCTGTCGACCGGCACTACGACGTGGGCATCGCCGGAGTGCATCGGTTGTTCGCCCAGATCGACGAGGTTCGAACCGCCGACGTGGTGATCGTAGTAGCCGGCATGGACGGTGCTCTACCGACGCTCGTCGCTGGTCTGGTGCGAGAGCCGGTGATCGCGTTGCCGACGAGCGTCGGTTACGGCGCCAGCTTTGCGGGGCTGGCGGCGCTGCTCACGATGCTCAACGCCTGCTCTCCTGGTATCGCGGTCGTCAACATCGACAACGGATACGGAGCCGCTGTCCTGGCGCGGCGCATCTGTCAGCCGCCGTCCGAGCGCTCCAAGAACATCGCGTCGCCGTAGGAGTAGAACCGGAAGCCCGAGCCGATAGCCTGACGGTAGGCCGCCATCACTCTGGCATGGCCGGCGAAAGCGCTGACCAGCATGAGAAGAGTCGACTTGGGTAGATGGAAGTTGGTCAGCAGACAGTCGACGGTTCGGAACCGATGGCCGGGCACGATGAAGAGCCCGGTCGTCTGCGCGCCGCGGCGGAGTCCGCCGGAGTCGTCTCGGGCAGCCGATTCGAGTGCCCTTACCACCGTCGTTCCGACCGCGATGACACGGCGCTGATCGCGCCGCGCCCGCTCGACACAATCGGCCGTCTCTCGAGACACCGAGTAGCGCTCCAACTCCATCTTGTGCTCGGTCAGATCGTCCGCGGTTACCGGTCGAAACGTCCCGGGTCCGACGTGAAGGGTTAGCTCCGCGATCTCGACACCGCCGCGACGAAGCTCGTCCAGCAGCGCCACTGAGAAGTGAAGCCCGGCGGTAGGCGCAGCGATGGCTCCCGGTCGGCTGGCGTAGACAGTCTGATAGCGCTCTCGATCTTCCTCTGTATCCTGGCGCCCGAGGTAGGGGGGCAGGGGCACATGGCCGATCCGATCCAGGAGAGGCGCCGGCGGTTCTGAGAAGCGGAGGATCATCGATCCGCCTTCGAGCCGTTCTGAGGCGATGGCGGTGAGGCCGCCTTCGAAGGTGAGTCGATCGCCCGGTCCCAGCCGCTTCGCCGGTTTGATCAGGCTTCTCCAGGTTTGCTCGTCCTCCTCCGCTTGGACCAGCAGGACTTCGATCCTGGCTCCCGTTTCCTCCTTGACGGCGAAGAGGCGCGCAGCGAGAACGCGCGTGTTGTTGAGCACCAGAAGGTCCCCGGGGCGCAGCAGCGAGGGGAGGTCGCTGAAACCGAGAAGCCGATTGTCGCTGTTGGCCGGTACGACCATGAGTCGACTACGACCCCGCGGCGCCGGATGCGAGGCTATCTGGTCGGAGGGCAGCGGGTAGTCGAAGTCAGAGGTCAGCATGCAACGCGCTATCCTTGACTCCTATGCCCGACACTCCACGAGGGTCGATCTCGCGCCGACTGATCGGTGTCCTTGTTCTGGTGGCGCTGCTCATCCTGTGCAACATGGCCCTCTTCGGGTGGCTCATCTTTCGCTCGCTTTCGGAGCAGGAGCTGAACCGGATCATGTCGCAGACGCGTGCCGAAGCGGAAGAGCTGGCCGAGCAACTTGCAGGTGAGGTCGAGGCGGGCGGCGACGATCTGCTCAGCGCGATTGTGCGTCGCCAAGACACGCAGACCTACATCGACCGGGTGTTGAGCAAGCGCGAGACCGTCGCCACGGTTCGTTTCTACGACTCGGACGGCACGATGGTGTTCGAGAACATCGCGACGACCACCGAGGTAGGAGAGCCGCCGGATCTACCGGAGGATGCCGTGCCCTTCGTCGAGACCACTCACTTCGAAGACGAGGCCCCCTACGAGTTGTTCGAAGTGCCCTACGGCGAGGCCGGCTCGTATTTCATCGGCGTTCCGGTGGGGGAGGTAGGCACCTTTGTCATCGGTCTCAGCCAGCCCGAGCTCAACCGACGAATTCGCGATCTACGCAGCGAGCTCATCCGGCAGTCGGTGCCGATCGCCGTCTTGACGGTCGTGCTCCTGTTGACGGCCTACGTTCTCATCCTCTGGCTGGTGAGCCGTAGCCGGCGACTCGAGGGCAGGGCTCGCGATGCCGAGCGAATGGCCTACATTGGAACTCTGGCCTCCGGGTTGGCGCACGAGATCCGGAGCCCGCTCAACTCTCTGAACCTGAATATGCAGATGCTCGAGGAAGAGGACGGCGAAGAAGGCTCGCCTACGTCGCGACGAAGGCTACTGGCGATCACCCGGTCGGAGATCACGCGGCTCGAGAACCTGGTGACCAACTTTCTCTCGTATGCCAGACCGCGTGCCTTGCAGGTTGTGGACGTGCGTGCCGTCGATCTTCTCGAGCACCTGCGAGATGTCCTGGCAGTCGAGATGCAGTCCGAGGGTATCGAGCTCACGATTCGTGACGAGAGCCAGGCTGTTCGGGTGAGTGTCGACCCGGATCAGATGAACCAGGTGCTGCTCAACCTGGCGCGCAACGCCATCTCCGCGGTGGCGGGCCGCGACGACGCCCGGATCGACCTTCGAGTCGAGAGTCTCGGTGCGGAGGCGATTCTGGTGGTAGAAGACAACGGCGACGGAATGAGCGGCGAGCAGAAGGAGAAGGCTTTCGATCTCTTCTATTCGACGCGCAAGGGCGGCACCGGGCTCGGTCTCGCCATTGCGCGGCGGGTGGCGTTGGCTCACCGCGGCAAGCTCGAGATTCGCAGCTCCGTCGGTGCGGGCACTTCGGTTCGTCTGTGGCTGCCATCGATCGCTCAGAAGCGCTCGCGGCCGGGACGGGTGCTCGCGAAATCGAGACCGGTGGCGATTGACCCGAGCACTCCTCCGTGATACGTTGCGCGGCTCCGGGCGACGTGTGCCTAGAGGAGTTGATTCCGATGTACGCAATCATTCAAACAGGCGGCAAGCAGTACCGCGTCGAGAGCGGCGACGTGCTCGATGTCGAGCTCGATGCCAAGTCGGACGGTGAGTCCGTCGAGTTCAACAACGTGCTTCTGGTCGGCGACGGCGATAGCATCCAGGTCGGTAGTCCCCTTGTCGAGAACGCCCGTGTGTCCGCGGTCGCGGTCGCCGAGGTTCGAGCGCCCAAGGTGTTGGTGTTCAAGAAAAAGCGCCGCAAGGGATACAAGCGCCTGGCCGGCCATCGCCAGAACCTGCTGCGCGTTCGAATCGGCGAGATTCAGGGCGGCGCTTGAGGGACTCAAGTGCGCTTGAGGGACTCCAGGTACGCCTGAGGGGTATAGAAAAAGATGGCTCACAAGAAAGGCCAGGGCTCTTCTCGGAACGGCCGTGACTCGAACGCCCAGAATCTGGGCGTCAAGCGATACGGTGGACAGACCGTCACGGGCGGCACCATCCTGGTGCGTCAGCGGGGCACTCGCATTCACGCCGGCGACAACGTCGGGCGCGGCAGGGACGACACTCTCTTTGCCAAGGTTGACGGCGTTGTCCTGTACCAGGACAAAGGTCGCCGCGGCAAGTACGTCCACATTCAGACACCCGACTAGCCGTCCGCGGTTGCAGACAGGAGGCTGGTGGAGGAAATGCTCTTCAGCATTTCCTGAGCTAGCCCCGGGAAACAGGCCTTCGGCCCGTTTCCCGGCCCATTCCCACCTAAGAACTGCTCGTCCGTCCGACTACTCGGACGGACTCCTAGCTAGCTGCAATGCACTTCATTGACGAGACCCGAATCGATGTCCTCGGTGGTCGAGGCGGCAACGGCTGTACCGCCTTTCGGCGGGAGAAGTTCGTTCCTCGCGGGGGCCCGTCGGGCGGCGACGGCGGTCACGGCGGCTCGGTTGTCTTGGTCGGCAGCACCGGCCTCAACACCCTGTACCACTTGCGACACCGGCAGCGCTACGACGCTCCGGGAGGGGGCCACGGGGAAGGCTCCAACAAGACCGGGAGATCCGGCCAGGACCGAGAGATCCTGGTACCGCTGGGGACTGTGGTCGAGGACGCCGACTCCAAGGAGATTCTGGCTGAGCTTCTCGAGGAGGGGGAGCGCTTCATGGTGGCCAAGGGAGGTCGAGGCGGGCGTGGCAATGCACGCTTCACCTCTGCGACGCGTCAGACTCCGGAACATGCCGAGCGCGGTCGAGAAGGGCAAGAGCGCCGATTACACCTGGAGCTCAAGCTGTTGGCCGACGTGGGCTTGGTGGGGCTGCCGAACGCTGGCAAGTCGACCTTCGTCAGCCGTGTGTCGGCCGCTCGGCCGAAGATCGCGGACTACCCCTTCACGACCCTCATTCCGCACCTCGGCGTCGTTGCCGTGGGCCCCTTCGACGATCCCTTCGTCATTGCCGATCTGCCGGGCTTGATTGCTGGCGCGGCATCGGGGGCGGGTTTGGGGATCCAGTTTCTCAAGCATGTCGAGCGTTGCCGAGTTCTCGTGCATCTCGTCGATCTGTCAGTGGAAGGGGACTCGGGTGACGTTGAACAGGACTTCACCAGCATCGAGAGCGAGCTGGAGGAATTCGACGCTGGGATCTTGAAGCGAGCGCGTTTGGTTGTAGGCAGCAAAGTCGACGCCGCGATCTCAGCCCGTAGCGACGGACTTCGGCAAGTAGCAGAGAAGCGGGGGCTCGACTACTTCGAGATCAGCTCGGTGACCGGCGAAGGACTCGACATCATCGTGCGCCATTTGCAGAGGCTCCTCAGTGAAGAGAAGGTGCAGGAATGAGAGTAGGTCTGTTCGGTGGCAGTTTCGATCCTGTGCACAACGGTCACATAGGGCCGGTGCTCGAAGCCGCCCAAGCCGCTGCCCTCGAGCGTGTCATCTACCTGCCGACGGCGCAGCCGCCGCACAAGCCGGATCGGTCCTTCGCGCCGCCACTGCTGCGCTACGCGATGGTCGAACTGGCCCTTCTGCCCCACGAGCATCTTCGAGCCTCGAGCTACGAGATGCTGACCGCGCCCCCGACGTACACGCTGGACAGCGTGCGCCACTTCCAGGAATGCCATCCCGATTGGCAGCTCCACCTGGTGCTCGGCGCCGATTGCTTCGATGCTCTACACACCTACCACCGTTGGCAAGAGATTCTCGAGGCCGTATCCCTCGTCGTCATGGAACGATCCGGAGGCCCTGCGACGTCACGGGCGACGGACTCGCGCCCGGCGATAAGAGCTTCGATCGAGGCTGGCAGGGTGACCTTCGTCGAGAATAGCGCGGTCGCCGCATCTTCGAGCGAGCTGCGGCGGATTCTCGGTGCCGGCGAGGAGCCCCCTGAAGGTTGGCTGCCCAAGGCGGTGCTAGAGTTACTCCTCAAGTACCGACCCTATCGATGAACGCCCCCGACCCCGCACGAGAAGTCCAAGATCGCGTACGCCGTGTGGTAGACGCGGCTCTCGACCGCAAGGCGCTCGACCTTCGGGTCCTCGGCCTCGAAGGGGTGTGCGACTTCGCCGACTACTTCGTCATCTGTAGCGGCGCGAGCGGTCGCCAGGTCGCGGCGATTGCCGACGGCGTCGGAGATCGGCTGATCGCGCACCGTGCCAAGCCCCTGCACGTCGAGGGGAAGCGGGCGAGCCGCTGGATCTTGATGGACTATGGCGACTTCCTGGTCCATGTCTTCGACCCGGAGCGTCGCGCACACTTTCGGCTCGAGGAGATGTGGTCCGACGCGCTCGACCTCACCGATCTCTTCGTCGACTCGGAAACCGGAGCCGGCATCGAAGAGGATCGGAGCCAGCAGGGAAAGTAGTGACGACCACGGCAGCGACAGTCTGACCTCTCTGTGGGAGAAGTCTCGGGTGTCGAGCCGTGCTGTAGCGCGGCTTCTCTGGCGTCTAGTGGCGCTCGCTCTCTTGCACACAGCGGGAGTGGCCTACGCCGAGCCGGCGTCGGTCGATCCTCTGGCGTTGGCAACCCGACTTGCCGAGCTCGGACCGCGCGTGCCAGGCTCATCGGCTCACCTCGAAGCGCGGCGGTTGCTGGCCGCTAGTCTGCGGTCGATGGGTTTCAGCTCGGTGCAGAAGGTTTCGGTAGAGAACACCGGCCTCGTCAACATAGAAGCCGTGCGCAGAGGCCGCAGCGACTCGGAGATCGTTCTCGCGGCTCACTACGACTCGGTCGCAGGGAGCCCCGGCGCGGTTGACAACGCATCCGGTTGCGCGGTGA
>SMVB01175934.1_pt1 | contig 22171 bp, 24 predicted proteins | sample 2456461 | NCBI WGS metagenome assembly SMVB01 (sample SAMN11095934, study PRJNA526329) | marine sediment metagenome | biome: Marine sediment; feature: Surficial sediment; material: Deep marine sediment; isolation source: Hadal surficial sediment | place: Pacific Ocean | collected 2014-05 | depth...
AGGTCGATCTTTCCACATCGAGGGCATTTCACTTCGATATTTGCCAGCCCGGAGTACTGCCACTTCAACAGGAGACGCTTACACCCGAAGCATCGAACCTCGGTGTAAGGACGACCGGGGTCCAGGAAGGGCATCAGCTTCCGAAGAACAGTGGAAGCGGCAACTGTCATGACAGTTCCTTCTGGATTGAGTAGTTTGCAGTCACAAGAGACCGGGCGGCGGCGTCTTGTCCAATGTCAGCTGGTGATTGTAGCGGAGTGATTGTCACGTAGGGAGTAGTGCCCCCAGCGGTAGTTTTGGCGATAGATTGATTGGTGACAGCTGCCAGGATTCCGAATATGTGTTCAGCGTTATCTCGGGCAGTTTCATACGACATGGAACGGGAGATGATCTGGATAGTTGGATTCTCCACCTTGATCCCCTCGTACGTGTACTGACTGCCAGCACCGCCAGATTCAAAGAGAGCCACCGAGGTATCCGGCTGGCCCTCAGGATGCTTGTTGATGAAGAGAGGGATAGCCGTTGAGGACGGCCCGGCTGCGAACCGGGTTGAGGTGAGAACGATGTATCCGTGGACTTCAGACCCGACAGGCATCAGCGACCCCCAAACGTGCCGCCGCTGCCGCCACCAGAGCCGCCTCCCCCGCCACTGAACTTGGAGGAGATCCGGCTAGCCAGCTTGGAAGCGAAGCGGGCACCCATACTCTCTAGTGCCGCTAGGAAAGGTGTTTGCAGATACTTCCAGGTTTTTCCCTCAGCGTGAGAGTAGACATTGGGCGGAGTCTCGTGCTGGTCCTTAGCGTATGCCGAGGCCGCTCCTCCATACCCGAGAAGGACGGACACACCTTCCGGGGACTCCTCTGTCCCGTAGAGACCTCCAGTGGGCTTCAGAACGACATCATCCACGGGGACGATCTCTTTGGACGCTGTGATGATGTCCTCGGCCTCCTCGACGATGACCCCAAGCATCTCGGGACCGAACTGAGAGAGAGCGTTCTGGACAGCCTTCCCCATCTCGTCGTCGCCAGTGATGGTGACCGTAATCTCAACCACCGGCAGCTCCTGATCCGAAGAAGAGGACGTTGTGATGGAACCCATCGTCGTCCGAGAAGACGTCAGAGCGCACCAGAGACGGCTCTGAGCCATCTGGGAGGACGACACGAGAGGAGAGGTCTATCCGTTCGGTAGAGGCCACGTAGACGACGTGAGAGGAGATTATCTCGTCCCCGAAGGTGGTACGGATGACGTCAGGACGCTCCTCCACCATCGCCTGGTAGGTGGTCCCGGACGTCGAGAAGGTTGGATCGGCGTACTCGTCGAAGCTGAGAAGCGGGTAGACCACAATCTCATGTGGCATGAACTCCAGGAACTCATCTTCAAAGCTCATGTCGATGTACTCAATGCAGGATTGCGTTGTATCTGCGGATTGTCGAACTGACCCAGCTTGAAGTTGGGCTGGTTCCAATCTGTGTCCTGCTCATTGGTCTTCTTATCTGCGATCGAGATGCCTCCGGCGTAGAAGATGAACCGGCTATTGGTAGCGGCTCGTGTCCGAAGGCCCGAGGCCATAGTTCGATACTCAGCTGCCCGCTCGGTGTTGGAGTACGAGATAGAGAGGGCACCGACAGTCTTGGTCTTCACTCCATCCTTAGCCGCCGACGAGAACTGCGCCGAGGCGGCGTCCGCTGCAAGGGCTGCTGCGAAGTATACGTTGGCGTTCTGAGTAAGAATCCAGTCGATCTCCTCGTCCTGGAAAATTGCGTCCTTTTCGACCGTGTCCCCGACGAGGAACCGAACAGCATCACGATCATTGGCTTCGGGGTCACCCGTGTACGTCCATACCGACATAGCTACTTCCCAACAATGTCGACGCTGACCGTTCCGGTAGCTGTGTGGGCTGTGAGTTCTGCCCGGACATAGGTCACGAGAAAAGCTCCCGTTGCCAGATAGACAGTGACACCGGTTGTCTGATACGTCTGGGACGCTCCCAGGTTGAACCAGTTCGATCCGTCGAGTGAACCTTGAGCTATGACAGCCGAAGCTACCGCAGCAGTGGAGGCTCGCAACGTGGAGATGGCAACGGTGTCAAGAGGGACAACTCCGAACTCGGCTCCTGTCGCTTCGACTGTGGTTGCCGGGATAGTGGCCATTGACCCGTGGGTGCCGAGACTACGTCGAGTCACCATTTTTCTTTGCCTCCTCTTGAGACCAGGCTCGCAGCCAGTATTGAGTGTCTTCTTGGGCACCCATCACTTGCAGTGCAGCCTCATGGGCTTGGTTACGTTGGCGCTCTAGAGCTTCACGGCGCTCGGCTAGTTCTTTGAGTCTAGCCTTGTATTTGACCGTCATCATGCCACCGTCTTGGTATCCGTAGAGCCAAGGTGACTTGAGCAAATCCGAATTCGGTGGGATGTCTATCTCGATACCCACTCCTCGTGCCCACCCCAGAAAGTACTCGCACGATGGTCGCTGATTCCCGTACTCAGAATCCTGAGCCATGTCGACTCCGTACACCCCGATCTTGGAGAAGGCGGCCTCGATGGCATAGGCGATCATCCAGGAAACGGTGTTGGTGAAGTACCTACCGTATTTGGCGACGATCAGTTCACGAGGATAGGGAACCGCATTGGGGAGTTGGTACTTCTCAACATGCTCCTCCCACATGTAGATAGGCATCGGCTGGGAGACCAGCCACTTGATATGCTCCTCCATGTCCTCCTTGTGATGCTCCTCAATATCGTGGAGCTGGAACCAAGCATTCCATTTCTGATCTGGGGCCAACTTGTGGAGAGCATTCATCCCCCAGTAGTGAGAGTCACTCTGTTCCCACGGCGTGTCAGCCCACGAAGGAGCGAACCCGACAACGTAAACGGTGGTTGGTCGAGCGGGAAGCGGAGGATTGGGACGGGAGGGGAGAGACTCGGAGGGAGCGACTCCGGCAGGCGCACTGGTCGTCATATCCCCGAGATTGTACTTTTGTTTGTACGGCTGAGTCAACTATCTATGAGAAGGTTATCCCAGTAGATGCGCTGACGACTCCCCAGTCCGCTGTAGATAGGCCCACAAGCACCACTGATCGTGTCAGCCCTGTTGTCCCTGACGACGAGGCGAGGTCCCCACCAACTGCCGGAGCGGAGACGAAGTCCCCACCACCGACGATGGCCATTCCAACCGCCGCTGTCGCCGAGTCGATAAGAACAGTCTTGTTCAAACCGGAAATCGGGTCAGCCAGTTCATATGTCTTCGCCGCACCCGCCTGGGTGATACGACTGATACCGTAGTTTCTCAGGATGACAGCTGTCGATGTGGTCACCGACTGCACTGCATCGAGACGCCCGGCATCAGCTAGTGGGCGGCTGTATTCCTTAACTATCGCCATCTGAATCCTCCGGGGTTGTGGCCGATGCCTCGACCAAATCTTCGTGTGACATCGAGACGTGCTGTGAGAGACGCTGGAACGGTCCCTTGTCACAGTGAGGGCACATGTCGCCGGGACGAACCGGAAGTGTCTCTACCTCGATGATAAGTCGTGTTCTCAACATGGCTCCTCGGCGGAAGTCAGCCATCTCGTTGAACGTCTTGTCCGAGACGGGATCGCCTTTATCGTACAGCTTCCCGGCCAGGTTCATTTTCTTGTTCGCTACGTAGTGCATCATCTGCTCCGGTAGAGGATCACCATCAAGGATAGTGACCCTCTACGAAAGGTTTATGGCTAACTCACGACCGTGTCGAAGAAGTACCCAAGCTCGGCGGACACGACCTTCTGGTCGATGGCCTCCTCAGCCTCGATACGATCCGATGCAATCGGCTCCATGCGGAACCTCTTGATGCGGATGCCGTTTTCCCCGGCTCCGAACAGACCGGACCACACGAATGTGTATCCAGCCGAAACGGTATTCAGTCCAGGTGACTTGGCTACGTGGAGTAGTAGAGCGGTCTTCCCGTGGTGGAAGTCGTACGCCCCTGTCTCACCCTCAGCTGCCGTGTTCTTGATAGCCCACGCAATGTGGATCTTGTCGAGGCCGAGAAGCTCTGCGAGCAGATCGGTTCCGACAATTCCTTTTTGGGTGTACTTGATCCGGTCCAAAAAGTCAGGATGGTCCTGAAGTTTGTCCCAGACCTCGGGTCCAAGAACGAGCTGATTGGGCTTGTACGCAGTCAACTTGGCCATCGCAATGATCCCCTCACGGAAATCCTGGATTGGGCTTGAGTTGGCGTAGTCGTCCCACTGGACGAAGTCTGTCCCGCCCACAACGTCTGTATCCCAGATAGATGCTGCCATGAAACTGGACACGTACTCCTGCTCACGACGCTGCAACATGTGCTGCGTCACGAACTCAGTTGCGTCCCTGTCCAAGGTTATCTGGCTGTCAACATTCGCCCTGGTTTGGTCATCCACGTCCTTGTGAACGCTGAAAACGTCACAAGAGAAGTTGTCCGTACTGATCTCGTATCCAGACCCGGCAGACTCAGTAGCTGGACCACGTAGCGCAGCGTCTGAACGAAACCAGAAACTGCGATCGTACGTGTAGTACTGATCTGAGCGGTGCTGAACCCGAACCATCGGGAACACCTTGTTAGCGAGGAATGTGTCATTCGACTGTGTAAACCGAACCGATAGGTTGGTCAACGGGCCGTCGACATGAACATCACTCAGTGTTGGCTGTGGCATTCATTGCCTCCTACTGATGTTGCTCTGGCGATCGGCGTCGCTCTGGCCTTGTGTGTATTACCTATCGATCAATCACTTGGCTATCGCTGTTGAGCCGTAGTGACCAAGCTGGACGGAGAGGACTCGTCCGGCACCGCCGGATGACCCTCCAACAATTCGTCCAACGCCAAATCCCCCGGCGGCAAGCGGTATCGCTTCTCCGTCGGTGGAAGCCTCGACAAGATCCCCGTTGGCCAGCGTGGAAGCTGGTGCGACGATCTTTGAGATGCCGTTGACCATGATCGAGGCAGCTTGCCCCTGCACGGTCGGCTTGTTCTGGAGTACACCGATGACAGCCTCTCCGGTGGTGGCCGGAAGGACCGCCTCACCCGAAGCATCGATTGTCACGAAGGTGTACTGAGATGCGGATAGGTCTGCTGCCGCTGGGAGCGTGAAAGCAAACCCTGGAATTTCAAAGGCCATCAAGTACCTCCTGCGATTGCCCGGCGGCGATCAGCGACGTGTTCGTCGTAGAGATCGGGGTTGGCCTCCCAGGCGTCAAGCTCGGCGTCAACCAGGCTGATCTTGGGATCGGCATCAACTGCCGCCTTTGCGATGTGGTGAATCCGATCCTCAGCCGATCCTGCCGTAACGATCGCATGACCTGACTCATTGAAGAGATCAGCCTTGGCGACACGCTCGGCGGCGGTCTGAAGTTGGGACATGATTGAGTCGGCCAGATCGGGGTTGATCGCTGCAACCTCACGAAGCTCGGGACCGAAGTCCTCTGGCTTGTCGATAAGACCATCAGCGACACGGGCCTTGGATACCCAAACGGCATCGGCTTCCTTGTCACTTGATGCCAGGATAAGCTTCTCAGCCTTCTCCAGACGCTCAGCCTGATCGACGAAACGCTTGGCGATCTCGGGATCGAGTTCACCTAGAGCCTTCTCAAAAGTGTCTTCTGGTTCGTTCGTCTCGCTGACCTCTTCGGCCTTCTCGACACGTTCCTCAAGGCCCACGATGTAATCGAGAACCTCTTCGGGAACCTGCTCTACGAGAGCGGCAAGCTCCTGCTCGCCCTTGGCGACGAGTTCACCCATGTTGTTCCTCCTGGATATAAACTCGGCGCTCTCAGGCGCTCAACTCGTTGTGTAGTTCTGCCAACAAGTTATCGGGAAGTATATCCCGTACATCTTCACTTGTGGCGCTTTCCGTCAAGACGTCTACTTCGACCAACCCTTTGGTGATCAGTTCTAGAGCAGATGTGACCCTCTGCTCAGCGGTCTTGACAGGTGTATTGGAGACTGTGTAGGTGTGGGGAGTAGATGTAGCGCCCGAGAAAGTGACAGTGGCATTGTTCCCTGTGGTATTGAACTTGGTCACTTCAATGGCAGGTTCGTCGTCATCCTTCTTGCGCTTCTTCTTCTTCTTCTTGTCAGAAAGATTGCGAAGCGCCCCGGCGATACCGCCTCCATGGAGAGCCTTTCTCACTTGTGCCTGACGGCCAACCTTTGGCTTCGGCTTCGGCTTTTGTAGCTGTCCCGCTGGCTGCGGAGCGGCACCTTTTCCGGCGGCACCGGGTGGTACTCCGGGCTGTGCCCCAGGCTGTACTCCGGGCTGTCCAGGTACAGGAGCCTGGCCGTCCAGTCCGCCCAGTGGTGCGAGGGGGTCCATCCCTGCCTGGTTCGTCAACGCTCCTCGCATCGCTACGAACGCCTCGGCAGCGGTCTTGGCATTACCTTCAACCGGTGGTCCGACGAGGGGATCGATGAGCCACTGGAACACGACTGTCTCACCCGACTGGACCATGGTCATCATGGCCTGCTCAATGCCTTCGGGTAGATCGTCAGGTCCAATCTCCCACTCCATCATGTTGCCGGTAGCCGAAACTACCTCAAACATCGCCGGGTCGATAGACACGATACGGGACTGAGACCCCGGCTCTCGTGGAGATATTGGAGTTGGCTGGAAGGGTGTGCCACCATCGGCAGCACCGGCAGATTTGGCCGGAGCCTTTTCCTTGTCTGCCCCGGCGAGCAACTCTCGGATGCGGGTAGCGGCATCGCCCTTGATCTCAGCTTTGCCTGAGGACCCGATGTCGACGTCCGTCTTCTTTCTGGGGTCAACCTTCGCCTTCTTGGCGTCACGCTTCTTGTCTGCCTTTGGATCGTGCAGTGCCTTGGCTAGAAGGATGTGAGCATCCTCATTCGCCCCCTTGTCCACGAGGTCAACCCGAGTCACCTTCATGTTGCGAAGGCGGTATCTCTTCCGTGCGTCAGTGGTCATTTTGAGTTCCTCTTCATATCTTCAAACCTGAAGTTGGCTTCGGCAGCATCGGAACGACACTGGTTGAGATTCTCTCGGGCAGCGGCTACCTGCACATCCCGTTGGGAAAAAGTGTTGATGGTCGAGGCAGAACGCAGAGTGCGCTCAGCCCGTTGAACGCAGACGTGCATCTCATCCCGGTAATGACGGGCGTCGAGAAGCTCTTCGTAAGAGGGAGCGACAGAAGGTTCCGCTACAGCGACAGCTGCTTTCCTATTGCGGAACCTCTTCTTCTTGGCCATTGTGGGCATCTCCAAATATGGAGGCGCTCACAGGCGCTCGTTATGGACAGATAGTCTAACTGTCGAAGGGTTCCAGTTTGGCGGTTCCTTCAATCGAGAACATTGTACGCTCGCCGGAGCGGACCTGCTCATGGTATTCGGGGGGCACACGGAACCCAACCCACCAGCCTTCTGGAGTGGTACCGGGAGGGATACCCATCAGCTCGGCCTTCTCCTTGGTGAGGACCATCGACTCGACCAGCTCACCAAAGCCTTCCGAACCGTGCATGTCCCCGGACCCGTGCCCGTTGACAGTGAAGGCGTAGGCAGTGTCCTCCAGATCCTCGATGTCGATAGCGTGGCCCTGTTTGTCGATGATCTGTTTACCGTCAGGCGTGAACGCTACCGAGGCCCACCCGAAGACAAGGTTCTTCACCTCGTCAGATTTGACAACCTTGACGGGAACAGAGAACGACGGCTTCTTATCTCCCGAATGCTCCTTCATCTCCTTCTGGGCGAAGGAGAGAGACACCCGGTAGTAGTCGGTGGACCCACCCGCCCCATCGATAGTGGGCTTGGAGATAGGCGAGGGGACGAACGTAGCCGTCGCCACATCCCAGTGGTTGACCTGCCCATCTCGTGTCACCTGAAACAGACCAAGCGGGTTTAGCTTCTCGTCGGTACTGAACACCCAGTACTCGACCTGCTTCATGAACTCGGAAACCAGCTGTTTCCCGATGAGGAAGGAGTGAGGCGTACCGAATTCGTCGAAGTTGGGTGGAACAGCGAGTGGAGGCTCCGGGTTCCAGACATCGAAAATCTGGTCGGCGATCCTGGAGTGTTCGGCACTTCCAACCTCTATGTCCCGGAGGGAGACATAGAGAGGGTCGGAGATCAGCTTTGCTGCATACGTATCCGGGGTGTGGAATTGGATCTCCACGAACGCCCCAGCCTTCTCCCACTGGACATTGAACCCCTGGTAATGGTCACCAGTCTCAAACCCATTCTTGTCCTTCTCGTCGAAGATTTGCCACCCGTCCTCGGCGAGACGTGCCTTCAGAGCTTCGTACTTGACCCCGAAGGAATCCTCGGCATCCCAGACAAGCATGTACCGATTGCCGTCGTGAAGCTTGGCCGCCGCCTGCTCGTGAGTGAGGTCGTAGTTGGCGGCAACGTCGTTCAGGATCTTGGACTCGATGGACGACACAGACTTGACCTTGAACTTCAGCTTTCGGAAGTCCTCGGGTGAGGCCACCTTGTTGACGGCCTGGGTGATGCCTGGTTCAAGAGTCACGAAACGAGAGTTGAGGTCCACAGCGAGCCGGTTGACGAGAGCGGCCTGCTGTGCCCCGGCCTTGCGACGGCCATGAGTCAACTGGTCGTGCTGTCCCGGCAGATGCTTGGAGAGCGGCGTAACATGCACCTCTTCGATAGCGGCAAGGATCTCCTCGTCACTCTTGTCGGTGTCGATGAAGAATCGGGTCCGTGTCATGCCGCCACCGGACCTAGTTTCATTCCTTGGAGTCCTATCTTCACACCAGCAACCTGCTGTTCCGGTGTCACCCGGTCATCATCGAGGAAGATTTCGGTACCATCGTTGAGGTTGTAGATAGCCTTCTGGCTCCATTGACGACCCATCTCTATGGCCGTCTCCAAAGAGTCTGAGTGAAGAGAGACATCGAAGGTGATAGTGCCATCAGCCTCTTTCCACCCTCCCCAGTGAGCGCCCTCGATGTCGGCGAACTGTTCCCAGTTGGTGGCCCGATACTCCCCGATCTTGGCGATCGTCAGAGTGCCCGGTGGATAGATCTGCTCAAACTGTTCTAGGGCCACCATGTACCCCTCGGTAGGGCGGGCACCGGTAGCTGGGTCTACGGTAAAGCCACCAGAGGTTTCGATGTCAGACTCGATATCGCCACGAGAGACACCACGGGTACCAGAACCATGCACCGACTGAGGTGAGCCGGACGGGTGATCACCCGGTCCCAAGTGCTTGAGAACTTTTGGGCGAACACCACCTTCATCCTTGTCAGCTGACTTGGAGAATACGTCATCCGCTTCCAAGGATTCAAGGTGAGCCTTCCCACGAGTAGTGATCAAGCGGCCACCACGAGTCTGTGTGTAGAACCCTTCCCTCATCAGATACGGTTCGATGGTCGTTTCAATCGTCTGCTTAGGCTTGCCTGTCATCGACGATAGGGTCTTCACCCCGACTGCTGAGCCAACCTTGTCCAAGGCCCTCAGATACCCACGTTGGTTTTTGTCGAGACCTTCCGCATCGATTCCATTGAGTTCAAATATGGCCTCGGCATCCTCCAAGGAAACAGAACCGGCCTGTCCGGGAGAGAACTCACCGAAGTCGTTTGAGAAGACGTGAACCTTCGCCCACTCCACGAAGTGGTTGGCCCTACGAGGAACCCCCTGCGCCCGGCCTGCCATGAAAGCGGAGACACCTGGTTCAAGGTTGATCCCCTTCTTGGCGGCATCAATGTCGATCACCTGGCCAATCTCGTGTGCCTTCAGTGGCTCCAGGTCGGCATCGATAAGGAAGCGCTCCTTGAACGGAGCGTCCAGCCCACCTTTTTGAGTAGTGGCACCAATCAGGGTGAACTGAGGAAGGTCAATGCGAATGTTCTGACCCCCGATGGCGATATTCATCTTGAAGTCTTCCATGGCTGGGAGCAGGATCTCCTGGACATTGCGATCCAGAGCATGGATCTCATCGATGAACAGAATGTCTCCCTCTTGAATCTGGGAAAGCAATGTCGTCATCTTGCTCACGCTGTTGACATCGCTTCCTATCACCTGGATTACGTTCTGACCTGACGAAGCGGCGATGATGCCAGCGAGAGTGGTTTTGCCCAGACCAGGAGGACCAGATAGGAGGACGTGAGGCATGACCTTGCCCATGTTCTTGGCGGCCAGTAGGTTCTGCTCAAGTATGGGGACAGGTCCAGAGTTACCCTTTGGCCCACGCTGGCCAATGAACTCTTCAAAGGTAGTGGGGCGGGAAGTTATGTCCTGGTCTCCAATTGGCTTATCTAGCAGAGCGACCTCGGGAGCTTCTTTCTCTCCTCCGCCAAACCCAGGAGCCTGACCTTCGGCTCCAACCAACATCTCTGGACCTCGGGAGGCGTCTATCTCTTCTTGGGACCTAGGATTGTCCTGGCGCAACTGGGCACGCTGATCTACGTCCTCCTGGAACGCCTGGGTAGTGGCACGAGAAGCGTCAGTAGGAGGCGGAGTGATATCCCCAGACCGTGTTGCGTCCGGGATCTTCTTCTCTTCCTCATCCTTCGGCTTCAGCTGCTTGGGTCCCTTCGTGTCGCCGGTTCCGGGTTTTGTGGCGGGGTCAGTTCCTGCACCTGTGCCACGACCGTGGACGTCTTGCGGACTACCTGAAGGGTGGGCCGACGGACCCATGTGCTTGAGGAATTTGCGTACCCTCTTTTCACGCTGTGCTACGCCCATGGCGAACAGTCTACTTGTCGCCCTCTGGAGTTTCCTCCACGAGTCCAAAGGGAGGAATCCGCCCACCAAACTTGGCCTTGTAGTCTCGCCGGAATATGGCTTTGGCTTCCTTCTCGGTAGCTGCTTCCACCACTGCAACACGAACCGTTTTATGCCTTAGGAAATCCCCGTATCCGTGTTCGGCGAAGTCTGGATCACTTGGTGTGACTGCTGTCCGCTCAAACCGGAGAAGCCGCCAGGTCTTCATAGAACCACCATCCCCGCCGTGAACAGATTGAGGTGAACCAGAGGGGTGGTCACCGGGTCCTGCATGCTTACTCACGCCTCCCAAGCTGGTCGCCTTCCGACCACGGAGCAGATTGCCACCCAGCAGGTTCTTGCGGCGCTTCTTCTTCCTACCACCTCTGACCGGAGGCTTGTACCGGCGACGAACCTTGAGACGACTGACTAGTTCGGCACGGCGCTTCTTGTTGTCACCGAAGTGAGGAGGGAGTCCGGCCTTCTCGATCCCGAAGTAACCCTTGTTGAGGTCGATGAATGTCTCCTCCTCTTTACCCTCCAGGAAGACACCGAAGTAAGCCTTGCGGGCGATAGTCGTCTCAATCAGAGTGTCATCGGCAGTCACAACCCAGGTGTGTTGACGCCAGAGATCATCCTTGGAGAGGGCATACCCCGTCACGATCCAGCTATCGGCAATGTCTTCACGAACACGGCAGGAGTTGGAGTGACAAGCAATCGGCTCCCCCTCCACTACCTCAAAGTGTCCGAAGTCATCGGGACGCATGAGTTCTCCACGCTCAAGGAGCTTCTCAAGGTCGTCCTCTCCTGTCATCGGGACGACCACCTTGTCTCCCCCTATCTCCAGCAACTTGCTCCGAAGTTCCTTGAACCCTTCTACCTGGTTCTCTGGCAGACGGTTACTCCCAACCATTCCCCTGGCCCAGTTTCCATGTGTCGACTGGTCGTGTTCGTCACCCTTGACCAGACGTAAACGCTTCTTGTCCTGGACGTACTGTGCCAAGAGACCTTTCTCCATCAGGCCCATGACGAACTGATCATCAGCTGCGTACTCGTCCAGCTCTGGATCGGTACCACGTAGTGGATTGATCATGTCTTCTTCCTCGGATCGGACGAGATGTCCTTCAACTCAAAAACGGTTCCACCGTATGACGTCCAGGTATCGGACCCCCTCGGCCCCTGGCCTCGACGCCACTCCGCCCACGTGATCTCCTGGACACGTGACCCGTGAAGTACCCGGCCACGAGTGTTGACGTTACGGATGGCATCGGCAACGGCAGGCCGGATCCCGAGGCCGACAGACTCCAATCCAGGGGTGGCCTGGATGTGAGTGTTGTCGTCAGACCCGAGACCGAAGGCAGAAATGTTGATCGTATGGAAGTCTACGGTAACATCGTCTCGGCGGAAGTTGTTTGTCGGATCGACGATGTTGTTGTAGAAGGACCGGGTCTTGATACCACGGAGAGCATCGTCAGCAGTGAAGAGACGATCTTCCCTCAACACCTCAATGGCGTTAGCGAAGTTGCTCCACGACTTGGTCTGGAACCCGACTGGGTCACCGGCCTCGTTGAAGAAGGTTTGTCGACGCATCCAGTGAGCGGCACGGGCAGATCCCTCGTTTGACAGTGAGAGAAATTTCACCCCATCACTCTGGAGCAGAATGACATCCTTCTCTAGGGAAGAGGCTATCGCCAGGCGAGCCTCCCCGGTCTCCGGCGCACGAAGCTCACCCTCCTGCTTCAGTCCTAGTTTCACCTCTTCATGCTTGTCTGTGTAGACCGGGTTACGGATCATGTCGGCGTTGTCAGCAAGCTCGGCGGCGATCTCACCTGCCTCGGTCGGAGTGAACAGGTGATTGTCATCTACCAGCTGCGCCAACTCGTTGGCATACTGGAGGTTCTCAGCGGCATCCAGACCGGGGGAGATGGCAGCAGCGGCGGCAATCACATCGTCGAAGCCACGATTGTGTAGCTCGGAGATTATGAACAGCTCCTCATGCCATCTCTCGTAGAACTTGTCTGCTTCAAACAGCTCGGGGTGATCCTCGTAGCGAGCCATGGCAGAGTCGAAGACAAGCTGCATGTTCTCCTCCATGGACTCCCTGGTCATGTCATAGACAGCAAGTGTCTCGTCGATACGGGTGACGATGGTGGAGGAGGTGGCGTTCGGGATCTTGCGGACCTTCCCTGCCTTATCTACCTTCAACTCAGCGAGGCCATCCATGGAGACATTGGGAGATGAACCGTCGGGGTTGACCAGGTAAGTCTTCCCCAGGGCCTCGGAGTCACCAGAGACGGGACGGAGAAGGCGGGCACCATGGACGGACTGAGGAGAGCCGGATGGATGGTCACCGGGGCCGTAGTGCTTATCGACCTGGACCGGAAATTGAGCGGTACCGCACAGCAGCATTCTTGCCAACGCCTTTTCAAAGGCAAGCTGACCCACCAGCTGCTTATCTGCGGCTCGGGGAACGTCACCATCGAAGAACGAGTCGAGGTAACCCTCAAGTTCTGGGGCAGCTGCGTAGGCACCGAACATAACGTCTGTCTGGCCAAGAACCTCAAAGGTCATGGCCTCTGCAATGAACTCGGATGGGTTGCCCATCGCCGTCGCATACTCCCACGGGTCAGGGACTCCCTCGATGAGACTGTCGATAGCATCGGTACTACTCAACACAGCTCCCTTGAGGTCCATGATCGTCACAAACCCACCGTTGTAAATGGTTGGCATGGTCACGGCGTGCGACAGCTCGTGGATGATGTTGTGAGTGAGACGGTCTACCGGAATCACAAACTCGCCTGGGATAGTGGATTGAAGACTGAGGTAAAGGGTGTCCTGTCCATCGGGATAATGAGTCCACTTGTCGTAGATATCAGCAAACTTGTCGTCGAGTTCGTCGGTAGGCATGATGTACAGCCCCTCACCGTAAAGGTCTTCTGCTCGGGTCGGTGCCCGGACTGCGGCCAACCGGGTGTCGTTCATCACTATCACAATCTTGGGGTTGCCTGCCGCTTCCCACAGCTCGTCAGGGACGACCTCAAAGGCGGTTTCAAGGTCATCGAGTTTCGTACCCAGGTCCAGCTCTTCGGCGATTCGTGCCTCGTCCCAATCCTCCCCGACGCTGTAGATACGAACGGTGACGTCACGGCCAGCGATAGTCATATCACGCTCCCTACCAGAGGACATCCATTCCAGCCGTCCATCCTGATTGAGGAAGTCCCTCTTCTTGGAGTCACCAATACCGTCAAGGACGGAACGATGAGCGAGGGCAAGAGCCGGTGCGCCCCGACCACCACCATGGACAGACTGGGGTGAACCAGAAGGGTGGTCTCCAGGGCCAGCGTGCTTATCGAAACGCATCAACCTCGCCAGATCCTTTTTGGAGACCTCCCGGCCAGTTGGTGAGATGAGCTTGTCAAGTAGCGATGGCATCTTCAATGTCCTCTACTGGGGACCCCTGGAATACACCCCATACCTTAGTTTTGAGCATGCGGACGCTCAGCCAGGTTTTGTCGAACGGGATACCGAAGTACTCGACACCGGGAGAAAGGTCCTCCTGGCCCCAGGTGGGGTCGACAACTTGACCATCGGGAGTGACCAGCCAGCCGTGGTGAATAGCCATAGGGAATGTGCTGGAGAGAGCGAAGCCTTCGACATAGGTGAGGACGTGGTCACGGTCGCTCTCAAAAACGGCGTGAGAGCATGCGTTCTGGAAGCAGTCCTTGAACTCTCCCTGGTCCACCGAGAACTCCTCCATGAGGGCCTGGTTAGCTTCGGTGGTGGCGGGTGCGGTGTACTCACGGCCATGTTCAAGAACGATGGCTTCCGGTCGAGAGAAGGGCGATGGACCCTTGTGACGCTGGGTCGAGAAGTCGGCTATCTCTCGCAGGAGATCCTGGAGAAGCCCACCCCCACGTGCCCAGTTCCCATGGCTCTTCTGATCATGCTGTCCCGGCAGATGCTTCTCCACCTTGACGGCAGATGACATCTCGGCAAGGAACTCAGGATCATCAGTCTCGATAGCCGCCGGATTGGACTGTGCCCACCGCTTCCAGATAGCACGAGCCTCGGCGAGACTCTTGGTGAGGAGCTTCTTTTTCCCGCTCCAGGGTGGACCTTGAAGAAACAAGTCCTTCCCAAAGTGGGAGTCACCAACGGGACGGGCAGACCCGATGAGGGCAAAGTCAAGAGGAGTAGGAACCTGGCTGTCGGGTCTACGGGTGAACAACGCCGCATCATCCCATTTTTTGAGGAGGGTGCCCAACGTGGACCAGGACTGAGCATCACCCTGGTACTTCGCCATGCTCCCTATCGAGCTGGATTGCGAGAAATCAGCGTCATGGAGATCAAAGACGATCTGAGCCTTTTCCTTCCAGAACTCTTGTTGACCTCTCCAGTCGTACCCGGACACCGCCCAGGCATAGCGCCCTACGTCCACCGAGGCAACGGTCATCTCTTTGATACCAGCCGCAGCCAGTTCATCTTCCCAGTGAGAGAGAAACATGGTCCCAATGCCTCGGCCCTGGAAGTCCTCGCTTATCCTCAGATCAGCGTTGTAGACAGCATCGCCCGGCTTGAAAATCCGAGTGAAGCCACCGATCTGAACACCACCATCGTTGGTGGTGAAGATTCCAAACACCTTCAGATTCCCCCCAACCTCGTGAACGTCACGAACCTCGGCGAAAACCTTGGTCCCGTCAGGCAGCTCCAAGGTGGCCTCAAAAACGTCATAGGCAATGTCGAAAGGCTTGTTGAGACCAGAGAGTCCCTCGGTTACTGGGGACGGGTCGGTGATGATGCCGGAGAGCTTCCCGGTAGCAGAGGAGACTTTTCCTGTACGTCTGCCATGAGTCAACTGGTTGTGCTGTCCAGGGAGGTGCTTCTGTAGCTTGATGGCAGCCGCCAGCTCCTTGAGGAACTCGGGGTCATCCTGCTCGATGCCAGCCGGGTTGGTTCGAGCCCACTCTTTCCAGATAGCACGGGCAGGACCGAGACTCTTCTTGATCTTGATGTCCTTCGCCCCGCCCCAACTGGGTAGGGACAGCATCAACTCCTTGCCGAAGTGGGTATCGCCTCGTGGACGGTCAGCTCCGATGAGGGCGAGGTCTATTGGTCGAGGGATGAGCTGGACTTGTGTGAACTCGTCGGTCCACATCCTGAGTGTCTCCCACGACTTGGTGTCCTCAGCGAACGAAGCCAAGACCTGGGTGGGGTTGTGGTCGTACGCCCCAACCATTGACACTGCCTGCTCCATCACCTCGTGCTGGAATGAATCGAACTCGTACCCAGCTATCGCCCAGGCATAGTTTCCGACATCGGCAGTGGAGAGTGTGATCCGCTCAAGACCGGCGGCGGCCATCTCGTCCTCCCAGTGAGAGATAAACATGGTGCCGATACCACGCCCCTGAAACTCGGGGTCGATATTGAACTCGGCGTTCAGGACGGTGACTCCATCCTCCAGGAAGCGACGACGGAACTTGCCGACCTCCAGCTGGAACGGCTCCAGGGCCTCACCAAACTCATCGAACTCGGGCGGGACCTGCGCCGTGATGACGCCCTCAACGATAAGGGTGTTGAAACTATCATCCTTCCCTCCGAGAGTCTGGATGAAGGCGTCGGTGACCTCAGATTTAAATTCAGTCGGGAACCCGCCACCCTGGTCAGGAAGGACAAGAGTCGCATCGAAAATGTCCCTAGCCGGTGACATGAAACTCCCGTGTTCTCCTGGACGGGTTCCCTGCATTTCTCCCAGTTCACTGGCGGTCTCGGCCCCCGCAGAAGTCGAGTCGAATATGGCCCCACGCTTCTTCCCAGAAGCCGAAGCGACACTCTTGCCTCTGCCGTGAGCAGACTGCGGAGAGCCGGAAGGGTGGTCTCCAGGACCCATGTGCTTCCTGAGGAGTTCGGCCTTGACGAAGTGTTCTATCTGCTCGATACGGACGACCGTGACAGGTACAGGGCTTATGTTTGAGAAGGCTGTTTTCCTTGGGGTAATGGTTTCGACTCGCACCCCTTTCACCCGGAAAGTCCCAGACACAAGATGCTCGTCCTCGTCCGCAAAGGAGGAGAGGTCGCCGCCCACACTGTTCTTCACCCGGTCTATCGCCAAGGCTCTGGCCCCCGGCTGGATTTCAAATAGAAACCCAGTGCTACCAACTTCCGGCACACCTCGTCCAGCGAAATCTATCGCCGACTGGCGGTCAGGAGTCCCCCCGGCCCAGAACCATTCAAACTCATCACCTACATCTAGCTTGGTGTCCCCGGCCCGAAGCAGATCCTTGGGGAAGGTGTCCTGGCCACGATAGATATGGAAGGGAACTACGGGAGCGTCCTCGATGGCGTCAAGAAGGATACGGGCCTGGTTGCGCCGGTCGTAGCGAAAGACGTTGGCATTCCTAGTGGGAGCAGCAAAGGTTGCCGATTCCTTCAGGTCAGCCATCTCGCTACCTACCGATCCAGGGTTCCCCTTCCACGCCTTGATCCCGTCACGAAGGATCTCGTCAGGGTCCATTTCCATAGCGGCCATGATCTTCGGTGGCGGCTTATCTAGGAACGGATTGAACCCAGTCTCCTTCTCAAGGGCAAGACCACGCTCCCTCCGACCCCGGATGATGTCAAGAAGGAGATTGGCCTCAGTAAGGGAGCGCCCCATATCGAGGGTCTTGTCCCCTTCCATAACGAAGAACCCGCCGAAGTCTGACGTCTCGATGCGAAGAGTCCCACCACGTGCCCAGTTACCGTGAGTCGACTGATCGTGCTGGCCAGCTAGGTGCTTGATGACTTTGGCCTCGACTCCGTGCTTCTCATTGAACTCGGCAGTCCGTTTGAGAAGGGCCTGGATATTCAGGTCCACCTGGAGTACCGGCATCTCCCTACCCAGCTCTATGTAAGCGACCCAGCGGTGATGGCCATCGAGGATGAAGTTGTCACTGGAGATCGTGGACTTGATCTCGGTCAGCTTCGTCACGTTCGCAAGGATGCCTCTCTTGGCACGGGCAACCTTGGTCCGGTTGATGCGAGCCTGAACTGGACGGAGGGTTGATGGGTCGACGGAGATCGTCTCGACTGAGGTTCCTTCCGCACGAAGCTCTCGCACGAAAGTGGCCTGGAAACGACCGGGTATCTGGGGCATCTCGGAGCGGGATAGTCCGAGAGAGCCAGGGAGAAGGACGATACCGCCACGATTACCATGACTCTTTTGGTCGTGCCGACCTGGGAGATGCTTGGACATGGCAGCGCCCGGTTTCATACCAATGCTGATGAGGGAGCGGACAGACATGCCCGCTAGTTTACGTGGTCGACTTCTCCCTCATGTCTCTCTCTCAAAAACCAGTACGTCCTCCACAGACTTGAATCCTCCCCTTTTCTGGTTGTACCTCGACCATAGAGAATGACGAGGCTCCCATCCATGTCTCCCCACAAGGGTCCACCCCGCATCACCCGCCATGAGAATCGTATCGAGATCGAGTCGAAGCTCCACCCCCAATCGCCACCAATTCTTGGTAACGACAATCATCCGCTCCCCCACAACGATCAAATGCTCATAGATTTCCGACATTGCAATCCTGTAGTCACGGATCGCATGGACCCCTCCAGGGTTCCCGATGAAGTCAGGATGCTCACAGTTGTACGAATCCCTGAACCCAACAACCGACCCTCGTTTCTCATCGTCATGAGCATTGGGCGTCCGCCGGTCAGTCCGGGGATAGTAAGGGGGAGAAAAGACCAACACCTCTCGCTCCCACTTCACCTTATGGGCAGGTCCATATGTGACCTCACATTCAGCAAGAGGCTCAAGATACGATGCCATGGAAAGATCGAGTTCGTTGAGGGCTATCCCCGGCAATCCCGATTCCCACGCCAACATCCCCGTCCCCGCCATCGGGTCACCCAAACTCTCAGACTTCGCCAATCTCACCAACTCAGTCACCAGTCCAGAAGCAAACTTGGCTCGATGCCCAGGACCTTGAGGTAGGTCAACAATCGTCGGTTGCACGTCGAGGTCTATGACGTGGTCTAGAAACGATTCGGGTATCGGTCGATACTCAAGCTCAGACCGAAGATGCTTAGGTACTGGCGATGACATCCTTGATAAGGGTAAACCAGCAGTGATCCAATTCAGTGGTCAAACGCTCCAGGTCATAGTCACCAGAGCCGTGGTTTCCACCCAGAGACGAGCGCCACAAGCTATCGGTTGATCGGGACGGTAGAGAAAAGTGGATGGGCCGTGAATCTGAACCTCAGTTGCCTTGAGTGATCCGGCAGAGGTCTGAATGGTGATCGGGTCTGGATCACCATTGCGGAGCTTGCGCTGGTCAACGTGGACACGTTTGATGTAGCCCTCAGCCAGCTTCTGCATGCGCTTGGCTCGGTCGGGGTCCGTCAGCGTGTTAATAGTCCGCCGCCGTTGGGAACTCTCCACCCTTGGGGATGTCCATCCCGAAGGACCGACCGTAGTACGACGGTGCCTCCCACGGCTCGATGCCGTAGAAGGGCCTGAGGATGGCTATGTCGTCCGAATCGAGATGTTTGCCCGCCGGGATGTCTTGTGCAGCGTACAAAGAGCGCCGTGCCCCTTTACGTGCCGCTCGCTCGCCAGCGTCAGGGGCGATTTCTGTGTCACCCATGACTGCGGTCGTCCCCTCGATCTTGAGAACAGCGTTACGCAACTCGACGGGAGAGAGGGCGAAGTCTGAGTCGTACCCCTGATCCGGGGTCAGCGTGAAGTGCTTCTCGATTACCTGGCACCCGGTAGCCACGATGAGCGGGATGGTGTCGATACCGGGAGTGTGGTCACTAAAGCCGGGGATCATGTGTGGGAAGTTCAGCTGAAGTTCAAAGGTTCGGGCAAGATTCGCCTTGTGGTTCGGGGTCGGGTATTCAAGGTGACAGGCCATCAAGATATGCTCACCTTTAGATAGCTGATCCACCGCCTTCTCTACCTCGACGAGAGTGGCCGCCCCGGTCGACATGGCCACCTGCCGACCATCCGACGCTGCCCGGAGCAACTCGTGATAAGTGATGTCACCGGAAGCCAACTTCAGCACTTTCAACTCGTAGTCGTTGGCGACGTCGACACCCTCCAGATCGAACACGGACGGGATGAAACGGATATTGAGCTGCTTGCACAGATCGATTACCGGGAGCCATCTCTGGTAGGGGTAGATAGATTCCTTGAACATGTCGTACTGGTTCTTGGCATCCCCGGTCGTGTTGTCATACCGGGCAGCACCGGGAACGACGAGAGTGTCAGCGTTGTACCACTGGACCTTGATGGCAGCAGCTCCAGACTGGTGGACAGCCCGAACGTAATCCAGGGCCTTGTCGACACTGTTATCGCAGGGGCCTGCCTCAGCCCAAAGCTCGATCATGGAGAGGTCACCAGATCAATGTTGGGAAGTATCACCTCGGGCTTGAAGATGACCCGATAGTGAAACACGTCCACGTCGAACCCTTCAAGCTGTTCCACGAAGTACGACACGTTGTCGGACAGTCCGAGGAAGTGCTTCTTGAACTCGTCGGGACCGGTCTTGCAGGTCACCTCAAGCTGGATGTCCGCTGTGTCCGCAATGATGGAACACTTGCCCACGATCTCCAGCAGGTAACTATCGGTGATCCCGTTGAAGAACACGATCCGCCTGTCTATCTCAAACTGCTCCGCAGCTAGCGACAGGTTTCGTGACGCCACGTTTGCGTCGGTTTCACAGGCCCCCAAAAAGATGGCTGCTACCACCAGAATCCATACATACCGTTTCATACGTCTTGCTCATCCCTTTCAATCATCAGATCTCGTACCTGTTTCTTCTCTCAACCAGTTCCAGAAGTTGTCGAGGTTCTCGTCCCGGTGGAACGGATCATAGTTCTCGACACCTCGGATCTTGTCAGCCAGTTTGGGGTTGGCCAGATAGACAAAGTTGAAGGCAATCTGTCCCTTGCGCCAGTTCAGGATCTCGACCCGTGCCTTGGCATCGGCAGCGGAGACCGGACGACCCTCCGCTCGCTGATCTTCCTCATGCTGCTCCCACTGCGGGGGGTAGTCACCGGCCATCAAGACTTCCACCCACCACCAGAGATCGTTGGCAACTTGTCATCATCCTTCTCCTGATCCTTCTCGACACCGTCGACAGTGTCGAGGTGAGAGGTGACGACATCACCAGTCTTGCGATAGTTGCTAGAGGTCAGGGAGACACTGTCCATCGTGGCGGCAACCGACTGGGCGGTAGTCCCGTACGAGATCGTGGTCCCCATCGCCATCCCGAAGAAAGCGGAACCGGTAGCCCACGCATCTTGGTTGGCCCCGAGGAAGATGACCTGCCAGTTTCTCTTCTCCGCCTTCTTGATGAGTTCCTTCACCTGGCCTCCAGAGAACTCATTGGAAGCGTTCTCGTACCCGTCCGTCATGACGACGAAGATGTGTCGGTCGAATCCCGTATCCCTGATGTCCTTGGCCTTGGTGAAAGCCAGGGCACGAGTGAGAGCTTCTCCCACGGCATCGAGAAGGGGAGTCGCTCCCCGTGGTACGTAGGTCTCGTCGTTCAACTTGGGAACGTCACGACCCTTGTAGTTCTCAAACACCACCTCTTGAGAGTCTTCCGAATCGAAGAGGGTGAGGGTCCATCGGGTCTTCCCCGGTTCCAGCCGTTGCGCCTTGAGGTACGTATTGAACCCCTTGATGGTGGCGTCCCGGATTATCCCCATGGAGCCGGAGCGATCCAGCACGAAGTTGATGTAGGTCTTGGTGGCCATTTTCTACTGTCCTTCCATTGCGGTGAACTCGATTAGTGACAAGAAGCGCTGGAGACCTTTGCGGTCGATGGATCGATACGCCTGGTCCGACATCTGCTGGAGTGTCTCGTCAGTCGTGTAGCGGAGGGACCCGAGAATCTTCATCCGAGTGAGGAAGTTGTGCATCCCCAGATAGTTGTTGCCGAACTCAAACCCGAGGTGAGCGTGTGTCGACTCTCGGATGTTCTGGCAGATGACGAAGGCAGGTGTGCCGGTGGCGGCAGCCTCGTAGAGAGTGCGACCCCCTGAGGTGAAAACCATCTTCGACCGGCTGAGGAGAGTCGCCATATTGGGAGAGACCTCAGCACCATCTAGATGTTTCGGCGACCCAGGGGGTTGCACAAATACGATCTTCTTATCCACGTCGTACCCGTTCTCAGCGAAGGTAGCGTGGAGACGTTCGGTCAGACCGTTGGGGTCAGTGCCACCAAACGTGACCAGGACATCGATGTCCCTGTCCTTGATCGGTACGTTCTTGGCGGTGATGAACTCAGGACGAAGGATGGCCCAATCAGAGCCAGAGAAGGTGAGGTCGTTGTCCTTGTAGAGAGCGTTGACCGCATGCGTAGCGAGATCCGCCCCAGTGCCAGCATCTTCCACGGCGATGACCGGGGCGTACTGCCGGAGAAGGGCCATCTCTTGAACAGTCGTTTGGAGGACGTCGTTGACGATGACGTCGTAGCCGAAGAAGAACTCG
>SMVB01219273.1_pt1 | contig 22170 bp, 19 predicted proteins | sample 2456461 | NCBI WGS metagenome assembly SMVB01 (sample SAMN11095934, study PRJNA526329) | marine sediment metagenome | biome: Marine sediment; feature: Surficial sediment; material: Deep marine sediment; isolation source: Hadal surficial sediment | place: Pacific Ocean | collected 2014-05 | depth...
TCACCGAATGGCGATCCAGGTCCCCCGACAGCCCCTACGTCTTTCCCACGCTGCAAGGTGGAAGCATGACTACCACGTACGCACGGCAGTTTGTGAAACGGGCTGCACGGAAAGCGGACGTGGCGGAGTGGCAGCGTGTATCGCCTCACACGTTTCGCCACACATGCGCGACAGAACTGTTACGGGAAACCGGGAATCTCCGATTGGTTCAGGTCGTTCTCGGGCATTCCAGCGTTTCCACGACACAACGGTACACACACATCGCAGCCGCCGATCTGGAACAGGCCATGTCGATGCGACCTGGCTTATCCGCGCCTGTATTGTCTGAGACACACGTCACCGCGTAGAGGCCGCTGTCACCGTCGCGGACCAGTCTTCCCTTCCAATACACGTAGTGGTCGCCGGTGGCGGAGAGAGGCCACGACAGGCAGGTGCAGGCGGCCGCCAACTCCCCGCGATTCACCACCAACGGCAATCGGTACGTGTGTATGTATCCTAATATGTTCTATACAGTTACGCCCGTGAACTTATCGAATCAGGCGGCGTATACAGATAGGAAAGCAGGAGGTATTACGAACGTTTAATAGTTATCAGGAGGGATTATGAACATGCAGAGATTAACACACGCCATCGATCGCATACACCACCAGGCCGATATGGTTGAGCAGAGCGTCGGTGAGGATGCAGCCCGAGGATTACGCTGGGCAGCGGACGAGTTTGAAGCTGCTCTGGAAGATTGGCTAAACGAGGCACTGACGATCACCGAAGCAGCCAAGGAATGTCACTGGGAAGCGTCGACCATCGCGAAAAAAATCCGAGCTGGAGAACTCCGGCAGGAAGGCAAACTCGGAGAACCAAGGATACGACGCCGCGATCTGTTTCTGACAATAAGCGAGACTCAACTCTCAGACCTTCTTACCGAAGTACTATCGGATGCTGCAGCCTGATGGCCGCGCGTTGGAGTTACCAGGCCGGGGAGTACGGAAACACTGTGACCGTGTACGTGCCTTGTAGTTCGTCCCGCAAGGAGACAAACATCTACGTCCGGATCCGGCAGAAGCAAACCGGCAAACAACTCCGCCGATCGCTGGGGCACTCGAATCGCCAGAAGGCGATGACGTATGCCGATCAGACCGCGAAGCAGTTGCTAACGGGCGCCCAAATGGAGGCGCCCGAAGCACTGACATGGGGGCGTTTGTTTAGTCAGTATCAAAGATACGAAACCCCGAAAAAGGAAAAGGGCAGTCAGCAGCATGACCGCCGTCGGATTGAGATGTGGACGAGATTGCTCGGAGGCCAGCGGAATCCGAGCGATCTGACGCTCAGGGACCTGGACGCATTTATCGCGGACCGGAGTTCGGGCCGGGTCGATTCACGCGGACAGCGCGCCGCGGGCTCTCTCAAGACCGTCCGCCCCCGTACGGTGCAGGCTGATCTCCAATTCCTGAATACCGTCCTCAATTGGGGCGCGCGCTGGCACGAGGGAGGGAAATACCTACTCCATGAGAACCCTATGCGCCGATTCCGGATTCCGCCCGTAAAGAATCCACGGAGGCCCGTCGCCACTCACGACCGCTTGTTGGCCCTCATGGAGGTCGCCCCTGAGTTGAGGATGCGGGTGGCATGGACCGGTAAGCGTGAGCACCGGCCTACCTACCTGCCTGTGCTACTAGATCTGGCAGATGGCACGGGGCGGCGAATTGGGGCTGTCTGCAAACTGCACTCCCGGGATATTCGGACTGATGTAGGTGAGCACGGTGCGATCGTTTGGCGAGCCGACAGCGACAAGACTGGGATCGAGAGAACAATTCTAATGACAGCCCATTTGCGGACGATCGTGGACCAGTGCCTCGACCGAGTCGGCGGAGAGGGATTCTTGTTTCCAGCCCCCAGCGATTGGTCACGGCCGATGGGTACTTACTTGGCGGCCAAATGGCTACGGGATGCGGAGAAGCTCGCGGGGCTGCAAACACAGGACGGTTCAGGCTTCCACGCCTATCGACGAAAGTTTGTTACGGAGCGGAAGCATCATCCAGCAAAGGACGTGTCAGATGCCGCGGGGTGGAAGAACCCGAGGATCATGATGGAGATGTACCAGCAGGCGGACGAGGCTACGCAGCTACGAGCCCTCTCCGAGCCACTACGGCTGACCTCAAGCAACGGCGAACAACGGCCGCGAAAGTAGCAACCGAAACTAGCATAGCGTTTCTGACCTCATCGGTGCCGAACGCATAAAGTACTGTGCTGACAACGGCTACTGCGATCGGGGCAGCCGAAATTCGATTGGCGACCTGGTGTAACGCCTACATCGTTGGCTGTCTGGCCGGCTGCGGCATTTCGCACCTCTGATCGCTTGGGAATCCACAACCCCGAGCTCAATTCACCATGAGGAGGATTCATGAAGAGACTGACGGTACTCGCAGCAAGCCTGTTCATTCTGGCGGCTGGTGCGCCGACTGGAACGGCACGCGCGGCACAAGCCGAGGGCGCGTCCTGTTGCTGGCTCTACTGCGAGTCTAATCGCGGATGATATGCGAGTACACACTACGAGAGGACAGGGAGTACTGCGACGCCTTCTATGAGGGCTGCATCGACGGGTGCCAATACCCGAACGGATAGCGGCGTCCAATGTTCCAGGGGGCGCCGGAGCGCCCCTCTGGCTCAGTCCACCATTTGCGCGGGCAACGGCGCGAGGACCGTTCTCCCACCGCTCCCGATTACCTGGCCCGCTACCGCCCCCGACACGATCAATCCAATGATCACGAAAGGCACTACACCGAGACCCACATCGATTCCAGCCACACCGAGCCCAAGCTGGAACGGGTACACGAAGAACAGCTGCCAGATCGCCACCAAGAGTCCGAAAGCCGCTCCGCGTTGCATGGGCCCGCGACCCGGCAGGAACTGCCACACAAGGCCCAGCGCCAGCCCCCAGACGCTGCCCAGCATCGACCGGCTCCACCACTCCATGGACGACAGATCTACGTCGATCCCGGCACCAAATGCTGACGCCAGCCCCATCCATCCGGCCGCCTCCGTCATGACACCGTGCAGCAGACCCGCCAGCAAGCCACCAAGCAGGCCAAGGCCGATTCGCGTGCTGAGGTCGATCGATCCTTCCTGAGACGGACCGAACGGCAAGGAGCCGAAGGCAACTCCAAGCCCGCCCAGGGCTGCAGCGATCAACAGAACACCCGCCGAGATCGCGCTAGCGGAGCCGACCAACAATAGTCGGCCGCCCGCGACACCGAGTACGACTGAGATGGCCAACGGCAGGGAGCGAACGGTACGCGGTGCATCGTTCGCGGATGTGTCGTTCATCGAAGAATGCGTTCCCCTGTGAGTCGTTTACTAGAAGGCTGTGGAAGAAGTGGGGCGAACCGCGTTACGAGCACCCGACCCGCCTGCGGCGGGTGCCCCCGCCGGATCCGATCCGAGGCGGCGCGACGCAGGCATAGCCCAAGCTACGCCCAGCGCCAACGAAGGAGACGGCCCTGTGCCGCCGTAACCATTCGGGCGAGTGGTGATTGCGCGGTTGATAATTCGTTTCTCCTCTTCGCCGTAGCGTTGCTATGACTCATCGTCGTTCCTGCTCTGATCGCGCGCAAGCATTACTCGCGCGGCCACCCCAGTTCTTCCACAGCCTTCTAGTCACCCAAAAACCGGTCAATACCATCCCTGCAGTCGTCGGTCATGCGGGCGAGCGCGTTGACCTGAGCGCCCGCTCGAATCGCAGCCTCGAAATCAACGCCGTCAATCTGATAAAGCAGCCGCTTGGTAAGCGATACGGCAGAGGCGCTTCGCGATGCCAGATCTACAAGGAAAGTCGTGACCTGCTCATCGAAGCTTTCATCCGGGAACACACGGTTTACGATCCCGTACTGGGCCGCTGTTTGCGCGTCTATCGTCTCGCCGAGAGCCACGAGCTCGAACGCTCTCGACTCCCCTGTCGATCGGCGCAGAATTGCCATGACCATGGCAGCTACAAAACCCAGGCGAACCTCAGGGTATCCGAAAGAGGCACCACGGGCTGCCACAACCAGATCGCAGGCCGTCGCGAGTCCGCACCCGCCGGCAAGCGCCCGACCATGGACGACCGCTACGATCGGCTTGCTCATGCGACGCATGGTCACAAACAGATCTCCCAGAGCCTGCGCGTCAGCGAGGCTCGCCAACACACCGGCACCGATTGACGCGCGCACCTCCCGAAGATCCGCTCCGGCGCAGAAATCCGTTCCGGCCCCACTGATGGCCACGACGCGAACATCACCGTCGGAATCCAACCGGGACAGCTCACTCGTCAATGCGGCCACCATCGATGCGCTCAATGCGTTTCGACGCTCCGGCCGATCAAGTACGATCCGGACTACCGCTCCGGAATCGGCACGCTCTACCCTCAGCTGGTCATTCAAATTAGGAATCCTCCACCCTGCCAGGGCGGCTGCGCGCCGGGGTATCGCCGGCCACTACCCGGCGACACTCATCGATGACAGATTCGGGGACGTCGATTTCAAGGCCGAGAAGACCTGCGGCAAACGTCTTACCCTGCGCGTCCAGCATCAGTGAGACTGTTCCGCCTCCGCCCAAGGACTCATGGAGCAGGAAGTTCAGGGCAAACAAGTTCGGGAGCTCAAACCGTTCTACCAAACCCCGGCACACGTTACTAAAGTATCGCTTGACCTCATCTGCCGTAACATTCTCTACTAAAAATGGATAGACGGACTCAGCGATAGCAATTACACCAATGTTTGCGGTATCTCCCTTGTCGCCTGAACGGGCGAAAGCGACCTCACGCAGGGCGATTTTCATGGCGACGCCTCGACTACATCTACTCGCAGTTCCGACTCCACCACTGCCCGATCGATCAGTGCGGGCCAGTAAGCCATGACCTCCTGCACGCGTGGCCGCCCGCCCGCGAAACCCGTGACGCTCGGAGGCCCCGCAAGGATCAGCGGAGCGATCTCACGCGTAAACCGCTCGACTGCGTTCTTGTCTTGCGACCTCACTCCAATGCGCAACTGTACCTCAGGAATGTCTTCGGGACTGCCGGGTACTCGACCAAGGCAGGCACCCGCACCGATGAATTCCGTACGTATCTCGTCGAACTCCAGTCCGAGAAAGTCCAGACGACCACGTAATATCTCATCGGCTCGACGAGCCTTATCCAGTGCCTCCGGCCAGGCGTAGACCAATGTGCCCGTCGCTTTCCATCCGGCATGATAGGCGATGGAGACCTTCAACGAGTCCGTCCGAGGGCTCCCTTTCACACCGTGCACGCGCACCCGATTGTCTCCAAGGTCTTCGATACGAATTGTCGAAAAGTCGGCGACGCAATCCGGAGTAATGTAGTCCCTGGGATCGCCCATCTCGTACACCAGTTGTTCGGAAACCGTGGCCCATGTAACCCGTCCTCCAAGATCGGGATGCTTCGTCACAACGAAGCTCCCGTCGGCCGACGCCTCGATGATCGGGTAGCCCGGCGTGACCAGATCGACGCCACGCCAGTCGAACAAAGTGTTGCCGCCGGCAGCCTGAGCCCCACATTCGTTGATGTGACCGGCAGCCACCCCGGCGGCCAGCTTGTCCCAATCGTCCGAGGCCCAGCCGAATTCGTGAGCCAGCGCGGCGTAGGTGAGCGCCGTATCTGTCGAACGACCCGTAATGACGATATCGGCACCGCCATCGAGGGCCTCCAGTATCGGCTCCGCCCCGATATAGGCGTTGGCGCTGTAAACCTGGTCCCGAATCGAAACAAGCGGTTCTCCCGTTTCCATGTTCCGCAACTCGTGACCAGCAGCCAGCAGCTCGTCCAGTCGATCCATGAGCCCGTCGCCCTGGACGGTCGCGATCCGCATCGGTCGTGGAGTGGAGACTCCGGCAAGTCCTTCCAGCAGCGCTTCCCGGCATGCGATCGGGTTAACGCCCCCGGCATTCGTAAGTATGCGCACGTCCTGTTCAATGAGTTCAGTCGCCAGTTCCAGCACGAGCGGTACGAAGTCACGAGCATAGCCAGCCGATGGATCTCGCTGCCTCTGCTTCTGCATGATCGACATCGTGATTTCGGCCAGATAATCGAGCATCAGATAGTCGATTGGCCCGTGACGGATCTGGAGCTTCGGCGCCTCTTGCCAGTCGCCCCAGAATCCCTGGCCGGACGCGACTCTCACCGTATCAGACATAGGCGGCGGGCGGCAGATTGAACGTGCCGATGTGAGGTCCCGGGTTCTCGAGAGTACACCGTATGGCCATGTCCAGTACGTCTCGCGTGTCTTCCGGATATACTACGGCGTCAAAGTATCCTCGGGCGGCCGCGTACTTGGCATCCAGTTGCCGATCGTATTCCGCGCGGGTCTGTTCAATGGCATCCTGGGTCGCCGAATCAAGCTCCGTTCCCTCTGCACGAGCACGATCGATCCGTGGACCGTAAATCGCGCGGACTGCTGACTCGCCTTCCATCACGCCCATTCGACCCGTCGGCCAGCTGAAGATGAAGTCTGGATCGAATCCCTGTGCGGCCATCGCATAATAGCCGGCACCGCTGGCATGGTTGGTCGTCAGGACGAGCTTCGGTACTCGAGCGGTCGCCATCGCTTCTACCATGCGGGCGCCCGCCCGGATGATCCCGGCGTGCTCCGCCTCCACCCCGACCATGAATCCACTGACATCCTGGACGAACAACATCGGCATTCGCTGCCGATCACACATGTCCATGAAATAGGCCACCTTCTCGGCGCTGTCCGGGTAGATGATTCCGCCAAACTTCGGGGGTCCACCTGAGTCGGTCTTGAATATGCCGCGACGATTTGCGATTACGCCTATCCGACGGCCCCGCAGGCGACCGATCGTCGTGAGCATTTCAGGCGCATATCCCGCCTGGAATTCATCAAACCTGCCCTCATCGAGGATCGTGTCCAGAAGATCTCTGATCTCGTATGGCTGCCGGTGATCGTTCGGCATGATGTCGTAAGCGTCCGTGGGTGGCCGAACCGGATCCCGGGGCTCGTCGTCGGGTGCCGGAACCACCGACGGCGGAACGTCGGACAACAGGTCACGAAGCTTCCGCAAGCAAGCATCATCGTCGGCCACCTCAAAGTGGGCCACGCCGGAGATCCGGTTGTGCGTGGCCGCGCCACCCAACAGTTCACCATCTACTTCCTGGCCGGTGGCGCCCTTAACGAGGTTCGGTCCCCCGAGACCCATGAAGCTCGTTCCCTGTACCATCACAATTACATCAGATAGCGCAGGAAGATATGCACCGCCGGCGATGCACTGGCCCATAACGGCAGCCAGCTGAGGCACCTGGAGATAGTGCCGCATGATCGAGTTGTAATAGAAGATTCGGCTCGCCCCGTATTTACCTGGAAACACGCCGCCCTGGTACGGGAGGTTCACGCCGGCAGAATCGACCAGGTAGATGATGGGGGCATGGCAGCGCATGGCTACTTCCTGCGCCCTGAGAATCTTGGTGATTGTCTCGGGCCACCAGCTTCCGGCCTTGACCGTCGCATCATTTGCTACAATGACCACGACGCGACCGCCGACTTCACCGATTCCCGTAATCACTCCGGCAGCGGGAGCGTGACCGTCGTAAAGATCACTGGCCACGAGCAGGCCGATCTCCACGAATCGTCCGCCGGGATCAAGCAAGCGCTCGACACGCTCGCGAGCCGTCAGCTTACCTTTCGCGTGTTCCCGCTCGATGCGTTCGGTTCCACCGCCGAGACGAATCTCAGCTTCGAGCTGGCGCAAATCATCGGCGAGCTGCGCCATCCTCGAGTTGGCCACAGTCATTCCTTCGATCGTCCCGCCAGATGATCGGTTACCCAGCCGCGGATGTACTCAACCGCTTCCGTCGTTGCCGTGCCGGGACCAAATAGCCGACCGACACCCTTAGCCTGCAAAGCTTCCACGTCTTCCGTCGGGATGATTCCTCCGCCCGTAACGAGCACGTTGTCCATTCCGTTTTCCCGCAACAGGTCTACTACACGTGGGAACAGCACCATATGTGCCCCCGACAGCACGGAAAGTGCGACGACGTCGACGTCCTCCTGCAATGCCGTTGCGGCGATCTTTTCGGGCGTCTGATGGAGCCCCGTGTAAATCACCTCCATGCCGGCATCACGAAGCGCAGCGGCGATAATCTTCGCCCCTCGATCGTGTCCGTCCAGTCCCGGCTTCGCGACCAGGACGCGTATTTTTCTATCGGTCATGTGGTTACCTACAAAGTCAGGGTGCTGCAACTTCCGGACTGGTCCCGAACGCCGCGGCCCGATCTATGCCGCGGCCAGTCACGCGCCCACAGCCGAGAACGGATCAAAAGCCTATCGGTTCCTTGAATCGACCGTAGACGTCTTCAAGCTTACTCCGCATCTCCCCCAACGTCGCATAGGCTCGTGCGGCATCGAGCATAGGCGGCATGAGGTTGGTGTCATTGCGTGCCGCGGCAGCGAGTCTATCCAGCGCGTCGTCGACAGCAGACTGATCTCGGTCCGCACGCAGCTTTGCCAGCCGCCCACGCTGCAGTTCCCCGGCGGATTCATCAATACGCAGGATCTCGATATCAACCTCAGCCTCGTCATCCTCGCGAAACTCGTTCACACCCACGATCGTCCGCCGACCGGTCTCAATCTCGTCCTGGAATCGTCTGGCCGCTGCCGCAATCCTGGTCTGAAAGTAACCGTCTTCGATGCCCTGCACGACGCCACCGAGCTCATCGATTTCGGCAAAGATATCCTCGGCCTCCTGTTCCAGGGCATCAGTCAGCGACTCGACAAAATATGACCCTGCCAGCGGATCGATCGTATTAGGAACTCCCGTTTCAAACGCCAGGATCTGCTGTGTCCGGAGCGCAATCCGCACGGCGGATTCCGTCGGAAGCGCCAGCGTTTCGTCCATGGCGTTCGTGTGAAGGGACTGGGTGCCCCCGAGAACGGCGGCTAGCGCCTGGTACGCCACTCGAACGATGTTGTTGTACGGTTGCTGGGCGGTCAACGAAACGCCCGCGGTCTGCGCATGTGTACGCAAGCGCCAACTCTCCGGACGCTTGGCACCATAGACATCGCGCATGCGGCGTGCCCAGATCCTACGGGCTGCCCGGAACTTAGCGATCTCCTCGAAGAAGTCGTTGTGAACGTCCCAAAAGAAGGACAGGCGCGGCGCGAATTCGTCAATGTCGAGTCCACGACTGATCCCTGCCTCGACATAAGTGAAGCCGTTCTTGAGCGTGAAGGCCAATTCCTGCCCTGCCGTCGCGCCCGCCTCCCGTATGTGGTAGCCCGAAATCGAAATCGTATTGAACCGTGGAGCGTGGGTCGCCGACCATTCGAAGATATCAGTAATCACCTTCAGTGCCGGACGCGGTGGGAAAATCCACGCGTGCTGCGCCATGTATTCCTTGAGAATGTCGTTTTGAATCGTCCCGCGGACTTGTTCAAACGCCACACCCTGCTTCTCGGCAGCGGCAAGCAGGAAGCAGTACAGCATGGCCGCTGGTCCGTTGATGGTCATCGACACGGACACCCGATCGAGGGGAATGCCGTCGAACAGCAACTCCATGTCAGCAAGACTTGAGATCGCGACTCCGCACTTCCCGACTTCCCCTTCAGACAGTGGGTCGTCAGAGTCGTACCCCATCAGAGTAGGAAAGTCGAAGGCTACGGAGAGACCGGTCTGGCCCCGCGCGAGCAGGAACTTGTAGCGCTCGTTCGTTTCGGCCGCAGTCGCGAATCCGGCAAACAGTCGTTTCGTCCACAGCCGCGTCCGATACATCGTCTGATAAGGACCCCGGGTGAACGGAAATTCGCCGGGCATGCCCAAATCTCTGAGGTAGTCAGATTCGGTGCGGTCGACCGGCGTATAGAGCCGTTGAATCTCACGGCCTGAGATCGTTTCGAAATCCGTTCCTTCGCGCTGAGGCGTGTTGGCAGTCGCCTCTTCCCAGCGCCGAAGCGCTTCTTCGACTTCGGCAAGAGCGCGTCGCCGATTGTCCAGTTCATCGCGGAGTTCAGCACCTGCATTCATCGGTTCATCCACTACCTGACGCATTTCGCTCCCTTGCACATTGTTGTCAGTTTCGAGGGAATATACGAGGGTGGGACACCGGCGTTCCAGCCGGGGGGTCAGTCGCTTGTGGTTCTGGAGCCAGTGGGAGCCGGCGGGCAAAGCATGGCGGCGAGCCGACGGGCCGTTGCATATGGGGTCCTTCCCGCCATACCTGCATCGGCTCCGACCTCGCTGATCCAACTCCGCCAGGCCTCAGCGCCCAAGCGGGCTACGGTGCGCTCGAGTACCATGCGTGCATGCTCTACTGCTGCCGATGATCGATGTGCTTCAAGTTCGCCCGTGGCACGCAACCACTCGAAATGCTGATCCAGAGCCTCGACCAGCTCCGGAACGCCCTCTCCGCGGGTTGCCACACTTGTCAGGACCGGGGGCTCCCAGGTACTTGGCCTGCGTTTGGTGGTCCTGAGGCCATTCATGATCCGGATTTCCTTCGTCAGGCGATCAGCGCCGGGGCGGTCCGCCTTGTTCACCACGAACAGGTCCGCAACTTCCATCAGGCCGGCTTTCATGGCCTGGATCCCATCACCCGACTCCGGAACGAACACCACGATCGTCGTATCCGCCTGCGAGGCGATCTCCAATTCCGACTGGCCGACTCCGACCGTTTCGACGATGATGCAATCGAACCCGAACGCGTCCATCAGGTCTGTCGCCTCTCGGGTCGTTGCAGACAGACCACCGTGCGACCCCCGTGTAGCCATCGACCGGATGAACACGCCGGGCTCGGTTGTCAGGTCATCCATCCGCACTCTGTCACCGAGTAACGCACCGCCGGTGAACGGGCTGCTCGGATCCACGGCAATCACGCCGACCGTCTCGCCACGATCCCGAAACAGGCGAGCCAACACCGAAGTCAAGGTCGATTTTCCGGCCCCCGGTGGACCCGTAATCCCCAGCCGACGCGCATGCCCAAGACGGTCGTGCAACCTATGAAGTAGTGATTCGAACCCATCCTCCTGATTTTCAACCAGCGAGATGCACCGGGACAGAGCGAGCAGCTCACCGGTGTCGAACCTGTCGAGCAAGCCCTGCAGACGCGGGGCGAGGGTCGGCATCAGTTGGTACGCACAATGACCACGCGCAACCCGACCTCAGTACCGAGATCGTCCGCTGTGTCCGGCACGCCTAGCCGAATGCCGGATGGACCTGCACCAGAAGGCGCTTCGAGACGGAGGTAGTCTCCCGTGTACGAGAACAACTCCACCGCCCGACGGGTCGACACGGCGAGATCCAACGCGGTGGGGACCAACGGATAGCCTCCTGGCGGAAAGGCGCTCGACCGGAGTCCCAGTTCCACATACATCTCCCGCAACCGGTACGAACTCAATTGCAACTCGGTGCGTGGACTGACGTCCGTCCGATCCTCAATGGCCAGCATCGTGGCCCAATCTGCCACCAGTGATTCGAACGGCACGCCGAAGACGGCAGCAATCGCATCACGTGCATCCGAGGCCCCGTTCTGGATCAGGGCGCGAGTACGCGACGGCTCCGTCAAACCGGACTCGAACCGGTCCAGAAGGTAGCGCACGAAACTCCATGACGTGCCGCGGAGTCTGAAGGTCGCCGGCCCAAACGGATCACTGGCCATGACAAGGCCGGCCGTGTCGGACGGGGCCACCAGGTATTGGGCCAGGTTGAACCAGTTACCTATCTGATACGTGTTGAACGCATCGATTCCACCTGTGATGGCATCGTAGTCAGAGAGCGTCAACTCAGATCCCGGAATCACCCCGGTAGCCGCGTGCCCCACAACTTCTTCTGCCAGGTGGGAGAGTCCCTCATTGAGCCACACGTTGAACGCACCACCCATCCCTGTCTGGGCGTTGATCAGGTGCTGGAATTCGTGTGCGATTGTCCCGTTGGCGAACGTCAGCACGTCTTCCTTCGTCAGTCCGGCATCCGCCGCCACTGTAAATTCTCCGGTCGGATCCGGCATGACGAGGTAGAACATCTCAGCCTGGTTGCCACCTGACGAACTAAGGTCGACAGGGCAGAAGAAGCCCGCCACGATTCCGTCGTCATAGCCGTTCGGATTGACGTCGGACATCGTGTTCACGCCAGCGGAGAACAGCAGTACGATTCGTTCGCCATTGGCGTCAATGTCGGCCGGGCTTCCGAAGTACGTTGTGTCAGCGGCGAAGATCACATCATCGAAGTTTCGAGCAATGTCCTGGTACTCGGTAGTCGTGAATGCCCCTGCACCCACAGTGTCCTCGACAATCACCGCACGGTTACTGACTTCCGTAACCACACCGGTGATGGAGGTGGGGGTGCCCGGAAATGACACCTGGCTCACGCATGAGAACGCGAATTCCAGCGTATCGCCGACCACGGGCACGGCCGCGAGGGCAAACCCGCCACGAGCCGCCCGCTGCCGGATTCCAGGAATCAACGGCTGTTCGATTTCCCGAAGTCTGCGGTCCCACTCGTACTGTAGCGCCAGGCGCTTGCGACGATCGGTCGTCGTCCGAAAGACCGACATGAGACCCGGAACGAGAGGCTCCGCGATGCGCGGCAGGCCTGACTCAGCCCCGGCGAGGAACAGCTCGATGGGGTTGAACACCAGGTTCGTGTTGGTCGGAGTTACGACGACTTCGTACGACGCACCGGCGATCTGCGAATCGAACTGTATGCAGCCAGCGTCAGCGCCCACCACGGTCGTGTCGCCACCCGCGGGGAGAGTCACGAATCCGGCGGCAGCATCTCCGCCACACGTCCAGTTCACGAATACTGCCGATCCCACGCCGTCGGACGCGGTCACTCGCACACGTCCGTTGGATGGACCGAGTGTGAGGATTGTCGAAGCGGTTCCATCCGCTGCTGTAGCTACCGTCGATGGTGAGACCGAAGCTCCAGATCCCTCCAGTATTGAAAACGTGATGTCGACTCCTGCCGACAGACTGCCATCCGAGCCCATCACCAGAGCGACGAGCGGCTGAGGCAGCACGGAGCCCGTGACTCCGACCTGTCCCGAGCCCGACACGACGTCCACACCGAAAACAACGGTAGATGCGATCACCACGAACTCCGCAGATCCACCGTCCGCGATGGCACGTACCAGGTAGCCGCCCGCCACCGTGCCAAGGGTAATCTGAACGGATGCCTGCCCGATGGCGTCCGTCGTCCCGCTGGATGAGCTGAGGCTCGCTCCAGGACCTGCCGCCGCAGCCACTTCCCAGGAGATTTCCAGGCCGGCGATGGAACTGCCGTCAGCATTGTGTGCCTGCAAGACGAGGGCGGCAGGAAGTGTCGAATTGACCGGTCCGACCTGGCCGTTACCGCTGATGGCGCTCAAAACACCCGAGTTTCCCGGACTTGTGGGGTCGGAAATGCACCCGCTCAACCCCGCGCTCAGGAGCACGAATCCGAGCAGATTTCTGAGAGTAATCATCGAATGTCGCTCCGCTATGTCAGGACCGCGGTGGCTAGACCCAGAAGTAGAAGGAATCCGGTTAGATCAGTCAGTGCGGTGATGAACACTGATGATGCAACGGCCGGATCGATGCCCGCACTCTCGAGTACGATCGGAATGAATGCGCCGGCGAACGACGCGACGACCAGGTTACCCCACATTGCAAGCAACACGACCAGGCCAAACACGGGTCCCTGGCCGAGAAGGACAGAACCGAACGCGAACGCGAGCGCCCCGACCGCGAGTCCATTCAGCAGGCCTACCAGCGCTTCTTTTCTCAATACGTGCCACCGTTCGGCAAGGCTCTCGTCCGCCAGAGCGATACGTCGAATGGTGACGGCGAGGGCCTGTGTGCCGGCGTTGCCCCCGAGTCCCGCCACGATGGGCATGACGACGGCAAGAACCACGAGGGTCTCGATCGTGTCCCGAAAACTCCACACGACCAGGGCGCCGAGTGACGCGGTGCCCAGGTTGAGCAGCAGCCACGGTAACCGGCTGCGAATCGCGTCCACGGTAGAGCCGCGGACCTGTTCTTCATCCGACACCGCGGCGAACCGCAGAATATCCTCCGTCATCTCCGCCTCGAGTACATCGATCACATCATCGAACGTCACCCTACCAAGCAACCGGCCCGATTCATCGACCACGCCGATCGAGGCCAGGTTGTAACGCGACAGTATGTGGCTGACTTCCTCCTGGTCCATGTCGACCGGAACTACTGCTCTCGGCTGTTCGATAATCGCGGATAATGCAACGCCCGGCTCCGACAGAACGAGGTCATGGAGGGAGACTACCCCGATGAGGCGGCGATCTGATTCGATCACAAAGATCGTGTAGAATTCCATGTCGCCGCGCGCCTGCCGGCGGATCTCGGCTATCGCTTCGCCGGCGGTCAGATTCGATCGAATCGCCAGCATGTCGCGGGTCATGATACCGCCCGCAGTGTCTTCCGCGTGGTGCAGCAGTTCCTCGATGTGTGCGGCATCGGGCACGGCAACGACCGAGAGAACTTCTGCCTGCTGCTCCGGCTCCAGCTCACCGAGGATGTCGGCCGCGTCGTCATCAGCCATCTCCCCGACGATCTCGCCGATACGGCGCAGCTCGAGCTGCAGAAGCAGATCTGCGGGTCGCTCGACTTCCTCCATCTCCGCCAATGCATCCGCCGCCACGTCCGGAGGCAAACGCCGCATCAACAACAAGCGCTGATCGTCTTCCAGGTGCTCTATGAGATCAGCGATGTCGCTGGCGTGGAGATCCTTCAGCTGATCGTCGAGAAGCTCCTCGTCAACGCCCGCTGTGACGAGATCTGTCAGCGCCTGAATCCTGAGTCTGGTTGTCTTACTCATCGAATGTCGTCCGGTTGGGGAGGCGCCTGATCAAGCAGCACCGGAAATCCGTGGGCATCGAGAGTCCACAGGCTAGCGTTCAGGCCAGTCACTGAGCAACCGACCGACCAGCGACTCTTGCAGCTCGAACATGGATGACTGATAGCGAGCATCCCCTGCCGGGTGATCATGCCCCATGACGTGCAGCGTTCCATGAACCACAAGCCGCAGCATTTCCTCCACTAACGGTATATCCAAGTCTCTCGCATTACGGCGCACGGTATCGGCGGAAATGTAGACATCTCCGACGAGCGGATCGTCACCGAGGCAAAACGCCAGGACATCAGTGGGACCGGAGCGTTGGAGATATTCTCGATTGAGCTCTGCAATCGCCTCATCGGTAACGAATGTCACGGAGAGTTCGACCGCCGTTGCAGGCTGACTCGCTAGCGCGATTCGAGCCGCCAGCCTCACCGCGTCGGAATGCTCGTCGAGATCATGCTCGGACAAATTGCTGAGGAGGATGGTCACAGCCATCTCCTCATTCATCAGCGGCAGAATTCGAGCTGTCGTTGTCGGACGCATTCGCGTCGAGTGGTGCCTCAAGTTGATCCGAAGGCTCTGCAGATTCCATGGGGTTATTCTGCAGGTCGATCAAGACGTCCGAGTCCTCGGACGTCCCGGACGAGGTTCCCACTGCCCGTACGCCTGTCGGATAATCGACTCGTCGGTGGTACATCCCGATCAACACTCGAGCGAAGGCGGCCCTGGCGACGTCAATCTCACGCAACGTGAGTGGGCACTGATCGAGTTGACCCTCAGACAGCCGGGTGTTCACGATGGCGTCTATGGTCGAGCGGATACGTTCGGGCGTGGGATCGCGCAGCACGCGTGCGGCAGACTCGATGCCATCCCCCAGCATCACGATCGCCGTTTCGCGCGTCTGTGGTTTGGGGCCGAGATAGGCGAAGTCAGCCGGGTTCACACCAATCTCATCCCCGGCCTCGAGCGCCTTGTCGTAGAAGAATCCGATCAGAGCCGTTCCATGATGCTCGCGAATGAAATCGTGAATGACCGGTGGAAGACGGTTCTCATTGGCCAGGCGAATCCCGTCCCTGACATGGTCCCTGATGATCGCAGCACTGCGGATTGGCGGAAGTCGATCGTGCGGGTTGCGACCCTTTGGCTGGTTCTCGATGAAATACTGCGGATTCACCATCTTGCCGATGTCATGATAGTAGGATCCGGCCCGCACGAGCAGGGAGTTGGCTCCGATCGCCTCACAGGCCGCTTCGGTAAGGTTTGCGATGTTGATCGAATGGGCGTACGTGCCCGGAGCCTTTAGTGATAAGTCGCGCAATAACGGTGCATTGAGATCACACAGCTCAAGTAATGTCTGAGATGTGCTGATACCTGTTATCTTCTCCAGCAGAGGGATTAGGCCGCTCAGCGCGAGGACCGTGTACAGTGCCGCGCCGAGGCCACCCCACAGCAGCGTCTCAAGCAGAACACCGCCAGAAACTCCCGCCAGTAATGCAACCGAAAGACCTGTCACCAGGTAGGCCGCGGTAATCCCGGCGACCAGGATCCAGTTCTGCCGTCGGTGCCGCACGCCGCGGACTCCGAGCGCCGCCACCGATCCACCTGCCGCGATCACCAGCGGATCGTAGAGCGGAACGAGCGAGGCGAGACCCATCAGCAGGAAGGTGGATACGAGCACGGCGATCAGTGCAACCATGCCATCGTAGACGGCCCCTAGAGCGAGGGCGACGAGGACTACGGGTACAAGGAGGATCGACAGCGACAGTTGCTCCGCTATCGCCGCACCGGCGATGATCACGGACGTCAATCCGATGACGATCAGGAAGTGGCGGAATTCTCTATATATATGGGGCCGAAACTGCAGCAGCACGACACCCACGAGGGCCAGAAGGAGGGCCGTGAACAGGGCGCTCCCGGCTAGTTGACCACCCCTCGTAACCAGACTGCCCCGAAGTCGCGCCAGTTCTTCATTGTAGGCTCTCAGACGCACCAGATCTGCCTGGCTTACCCTCTCATGTGCCGTAACGATGCGCTCGCCTTCCAGGATGATGCCGATGGTCGAATCGACAGCTGAGCGCGCCGCTTCTCGTTCCGCTTTCAACGCAACCGGGTCGGGCCTCAGGCTGGGAACGGCGAGCCCCAGAAGAATGCTTTGAAAGGAACGGAATCCCTGCACGGAAGCCGGGGCGAAGGCGAAGGCCTCCTCGGCAAACTCACCAATCGTCGTCAGCGAGTCCCGCCGCGCTATGCGATCACCGCCAGCCTCCCGTATCACCACTCGTTCCTGCTCAAAGGCGGCAGCGCTCTGGACTGAGACGACTCCCCTCGGCAACAACTCGGCAAATCCCCTGCCAAGTGCCTGTTCCAGTGACTGACGATTGGTTGCGGATCGCAGGTACTCCAACTGGGCGGTTCCCAGCGGAACCCCATGCTCGTCAAGCACGCGAGAAACGCGGTCGTCGCCCACACCCTCCGTTGCGTCGAGCGCGGCGCCGAGTTCCGCCAGAAAGTGCTGAACCCGGACCAGGGCAGAATCGGGAGCGCTCGGATCCAGGCGGAATATCGGCAACACGGCTCGTTCACGGTCCCTACGCTCAAGCGCAAGCTGTTCCGGAGGTTTGGGTACCGGTAGATCAAAGGTGGCGATCACGTCGGACGGTGCAACCATGCCGTCTTCCAGACGCATTTCCACGGGTTCTGGCGGCCCCTCAAAAAGCAACGGCAGCATGAGTCCGAGGACGAGGATGACGAGCCCTCGAAATCCGTGGTGAACCGTCTGTGCCTGCCAGGTGTCCCCCGGGCTTCGGTTCACCGCGTGGCGTAAGTCGCGCCAGTTTTCCCGGTACCGGGCGGCCGTCATCTTGCGCCTCCCGGGTTCTCATCGGTATGGCGGGCGTAGGCGCGAATGATGTCCTTTACGAGTCGATGCCGCACCACATCGGCTTCCTCGAGATAGGCGAACCCGATGCCCTCGACGGACTTCAGAATCCTCTCGATCTCCAACAGACCTGACTCTTCGGGCTTCGCAAGATCGATTTGCGTCTTGTCCCCGGTAATCACGGTAAGCGAGTTCAGACCGAGCCGGGTAAGGAACATTTTCATCTGGGCAGCGGTCGCGTTCTGGGCCTCATCCAGGATCAGAAATGCATCCGCCAGAGTCCGACCTCGCATATAGGCCAGAGGTGCGATCTCGATGGCGTGTTCCTCGATCAGTTTGCGGACGCGCTCGGGTGGCAGCATGTCCTCCAGAGCGTCGTAGAGAGGCCGCAAGTACGGATCCACTTTTTCGCGGATATCACCTGGCAAGAAGCCCAGCGCTTCGCCTGCCTCCACAGCGGGACGTGTAAGAATAATCCGACGTACTCGCTTGCGAGCCAGTGCTTCGACCGCCATCGCGACAGCCAGATAGGTCTTGCCCGTTCCGGCGGGTCCGATACCTACGACGATATCGTGGTCACGAATCAGGTTGAGATACGCACGCTGGCCTTCGGACTTCGGTCGAATGATCTTTCGCGCTCCAGGGAGCGTTACCCCGTCTTCTTCGCTCAGCGCGGGCTGAGCTTCCGTCGGATCCCGATCAGTTTCGGCAAAGAACCGTTCCACGTCACCGCTATCAAACGACCGCGCCAGCCGCGCCATCCGGACCATCCGCCTGGCGACCGGAAGGCTCCGTTCCACGGTGGCAGGAGACCCGCTGAGGATGAGTTTGTCGCGGCGCAGGATAACCTGCAGCTTTGCAAGTTTCGCCAGCGTCTTGAGGTGTGCGTCATTCACACCGGCAAGTAACAGCTCATCAGCTCCGTCGGCCGGAACTTCCCGCTGAATCGTCACACCTTCCATGGGCGGATTCAGAGCGTCTTGAGGCCGAGTTCGGCGAGTTCGGCGGCATCCACCGCGGACGGTGTACCCTCCATCAGGCCTCGCGCAGCCGTCGTTTTCGGGAAGGCGATAACCTCCCGAATCGACTCCGCCCCGACCATCATTGCCACCAGTCGATCCAATCCAAGAGCGAATCCTCCATGGGGAGGCACACCGTAGCGAAATGCCTCCAGCAGGAATCCGAAACGAGATTCAATTTCCTCAGGCGACATCCCGAGCGTTTCCAGAATAGCCCGCTGCATCTCTAAATCGTGGCAACGAATGCTACCGCTTGCCAACTCTGCGCCGTTGAGCACGAGATCGTACGCCCGGGAACGTATCGCCAGTGGTTCCTCACGGATGCGCTCGGGAGACGCATCACGAGGCATGGTAAACGGGTGGTGGCTGGGTGTTGGCCGACCGGTCTCGAGGTCTGCTTCGAATAACGGAAAGTCTGTGACCCACAGCCAGGACGATGAATTGTCTATGGCATCCATTTCCCCTGCAGCTGCCCGGCGAAGCGCATCCAGCGGTGTGGACGTCTCCCGATCCGGGCCGGCAACCAGCAGAACGAGATCTCCCTCGACAAGTCCGAATTGCTCTACCAGGGTTTCGCCTGCCGAAGCATTCAGCACCTTGGCGACCGGGCCGGACCAACCGTCGGCCGTCCGCTTGATCCACAGAACGCCTCTGGCACCTGCGGACTGGGCAAGCTCATTGAACCCGTCGAGTCGTGCCCGACTGAGGCTGGCTCCACCGGGAACCACGAAACCGCGAATCCGTCCACCGGCATCAACCGCGGAATCGAAAATTCCAAATCCGATGCCTGTCAGCATCTCCGTGAAGTCTGTCAGCTTCCACGAGATACGGAGATCCGGCTTGTCCGTTCCGTACGACTCCATCGCCTCGCTCCACCCCATGCGGAAGAACGGTGTGGCAATCTCTTCGGAGAGCGCCTCCCGGTAGACTCGCTGGAGCATATTCTCACATACGGCGTAGATATCTTCCTCACCGACGAATGCCATCTCGACATCGATCTGAGTGAATTCCGGTTGTCGATCGGACCGAAGATCTTCATCTCGGAGGCATCGGACGATCTGGAAATAGCGATCGAAACCCGCTGTCATCAGCAACTGTTTGTACAACTGTGGAGACTGCGGCAGGGCGTAGAATTCACCATGATGCCGCCGGCTGGGAACGAGGTAATCCCTGGCGCCCTCTGGTGTGCGACGCGTCAGAAACGGCGTCTCTACCTCGAGGAACCCGAGGTCGGACAGAGCAGATCGCGTGGCCTGAGTAACTCTGTGCCTGAGCTCAAAATTTCTCAGCATCGCCGGTCGCCTCAAGTCGAGAACTCGGTGGAGCAGACGCAGTTCTTCAGACGGCAGCTCTTCTTCGGGGGGCACCGCGACAAGAATCGGCAGCGGGTCGGCCGAGGACAACAGCTTGATTCCGGACACCTGCACCTCTAGCTGCCCGGTCTCCATGTCCGGATTCACGGCAGATTCCGGGCGCAGGACCACGCGTCCAGTGACCTGGATTACGTCCTCAGGAGACAGCGATGCCGCGAGTTCGGCAGCAGCGGGTTCGGTCCATTCGGGCCCGAACGAAAGTTGAACGAGGCCGGTTCGATCTCTGAGGTGAATGAACAAGACACCCCCCAGGTCTCTCCTCCGATGAACCCAACCCGCAAGCCGTATCGTGCGATCGACTTGTGCATGGATCAGCTGGCCACATCCGATGTCCCGATATTCCGTAGCGCCCCACCTGGTAGTCTCGATCCTTGATTCTCTCCAGTTCCGTTCTCATGCCCCGAAGCGTATCCATGACGCTTGGTTGTATCATAAGTTAGTCATCGACGGTCGCGATCGCTCCCCCGAGATCGTCGAGCGGCGAGCCCCCAGAGAATGGAGCGGCAGTGAAAGCCACGGATTCAGAGTCGAAACCGCTCATACAATTGCTGAGTCTCCAGCCAGGCGCGGCACGATCGGCCATCGGCGATCTCGTAGCTGCCGTGGGTCAACCGACCTACCGTGTCGACCAGATCTTCGACTGGATGTATGCGCGCAGGGCACGGTCGTTCGAGGAAATGACAAACCTTCCGTCAGACCTGCGAGAACGACTGATAGACGAATTCACGCTTACACCGGCATGCAGATCGTTCGAGGCACGGTCGAAAGACGGAACGATCAAGCACCTGTGGCGACTCACGGATGACGAAGAAGTCGAATCGGTGCTGATTCCCACTCCCGGCCGTGTGACGCTGTGCCTTTCCTCACAGGTCGGTTGTGCCCTGGGCTGTCGGTTCTGCGCAACAGGAGATTTCGGTTTTCGCCGGCACCTCGACACGGGTGAAATCGTCGCACAGTTCAGGGACGCTGACCGGATAGCACGGGAGGTCTACGGACGACCCATCGGCAATCTGGTATACATGGGTATGGGAGAACCGTTTGCCAACCAGGAGCCGGTCTTCGAATCGCTCGAAGTGATCCACCACGGCTTCGGGCTTGGGGCCCGTCGAATCACGGTGTCCACCGTGGGAATCATCCCTGGCATTCTCGCACTGGCAGAGCTTGCCGAGCCATACCGTCTGGCCGTGTCACTGCACGCTCCGAATCATGAGTTGCGGCTCCGCCTCGTCCCGATCGAACAACGCTATCCGATCGACGAGCTGTTTGCGGCAGTTGATGAATACCAGAGTCGGAAGGGCCGCAGGGTGACATTCGAATACACGCTTATCGAGGGATTGAACGACGCCAAAGATACGGCTCGGGAACTGGTCGACCTGATCGGTCGACGACTGGTATTCGTCAACCTGATTCCGTGGAATCCGATTCCAAGCCGCAACTGGAGGCCCAGTACGGCATCGGCCGCGCGGCGTTTTCTGTCTGTGCTCAAGACCGCTGGAGTGCCGGCTGCGATTCGAACCCCCCGCGGCCGTGACATAGCCGCTGCCTGCGGGCAGCTGCGGCTCGAGCGTGACTTTATCGGCGAACCGGCGCCAACAGCTGCTCCCAGTCGGGGCCAAGAATCAGCGTAGCGTCAAGGTACAATTCCGGTGCTGGTTCACTGCGTATCGGCAAGCCTCCGAGCGAATCGGCGATCGCCTGCGCGGCCCCCACTCTTCCCGACCTGTCGAGCAGTACCGTGCGTTCGTGATCGAAGTCGCGCGCATTACCAAATGTCTTCACGTCAAATCCCATGGCACGCAGCTGGTCACTAACCCGCGCCGCCGCTCCTTTCGCTCCCGCACCATTGAGCACTTCCACGCTAAAGCGCTCCCTGTCCACCCCGAGCGTACTGGAAGCGCCAGACAGGGCCGGCGGAGGGTCGGCGGTCGTCTCCAGACGCCGACTTCCCCACTCCAACAAACCCGAACCGAGCAGCGCACCGACAAGGAGAAGCACGGCGACGACGAGTCCCGTATGCAGGCGCTCCTTCACGAGTCGATGATCCGGTTCCAGAATTCAA
>SMVB01024091.1_pt1 | contig 22155 bp, 17 predicted proteins | sample 2456461 | NCBI WGS metagenome assembly SMVB01 (sample SAMN11095934, study PRJNA526329) | marine sediment metagenome | biome: Marine sediment; feature: Surficial sediment; material: Deep marine sediment; isolation source: Hadal surficial sediment | place: Pacific Ocean | collected 2014-05 | depth...
GCCGCCGTCCGACCGAGCACACTGGGTGAAAACGGCACCGTCGAGACCCAGCTGAGATTCCAGACCCTGCATCGTCTCTCGCTCGGGCTCTTCCTGGCCATCCACCTCGCCTCGCTGATCCTGGTGGCACTCTACGCGAGGCTCGATACTCGGGACCTCGCCGATTCGGCAGCGGCCGGGGATTGATCCCGTCCTCGACTGTAAGGCCGCGAATTTGCTACAAAAACCAATAGCCTCGCTCCACGCGTTGGTGTATCCTCCGCGCCTAGTCGTAAATTCCACTGTAAAAACAGGGACTTGCGGCTAGATCCGTCATTCCTGCCGAAGTGATGGCGAGCCAGCGGGACTGATTTGGATCGGGTTTCGCGAACTCGTGTCGTGGAGCCTGCGTCGAAGCCCAGGATCGAAACCTGGCGTCGAAGCAGAGAATCGAAGCAGGGGCGGAACGATCACAGGTGGGTCGTGTCCATTTCTTCGCGAGGTCCAGGATCGAGGGGACCCGGCTCGAGGGCTGGATGACTCGAACCGACGATCACTCGATCCCAAGACATGACATGACATGAAACGTCACTCGATCAATCGGATCAGCCAGCTGGACGGATGAGCGATCAGTAATAGCGGCCTGGAAGAGGCCGAGGAAAGAAAACGATGGACGACATCAGGATCAAGCTCTCTCTCGAATTCAACATCTCTGAGAGTGACCTCGAGGACGGACTTGCTGAATACGACGAATTGAGCGTCGCCAGCCTGATCAGCCAAATCCTCGACAAGTCGATCGCAGTCGACGAGATCGATTGCAAGGTGGTGACCGGCCCCGACACCCTCGAAGAGGTCGATGAACTCCGCGAGGCGGCCAACGCCGGCTGACGCGACCGCATCCCCAGCTTTCGAATTGCCCCCCAGCCCGAAGCCAGATCAACCGAACAGCTCGAGCTGTCCGCTCGGCGCGGGCTCGGGTTTGAGCGGCTTGACCGGCGGCTTGACCGGCGGCAATGACGGATGGGTACGGACTCGTGCACGAGCCGCAGGGGAGACCCAGAGCGCGCGCAGCCCGCGCGCCTCCGCCGCCCCCATCACAACAGTCGTCCGATCGGGCCCCGGACGGTAGATCCCCTCACGCCGCGCCCATTCGAGAATCTGTCCGTAGTAGGTCTGGAAACGCGGCCCGTGATTGAAATGTCGAAGGTGAGCGAGCTCGTGGCAGAGCGTGTTCACGAGGCTCGAATATTTGAGCGGCCTCTTCGTCGTCACATGAATCAGACGGATACGGATCGTGCCGTCGGAAAAGCAAACGCCGTATCGACGCTTGACGTTGGCCCGCTCGGGCTCGAGAGCGCGATAACGAAGACGGAAGCGCGCGCAGATCCGCTGCGCATCCCGCTCCAGCCGCGTCATCAACTCCTTCTTTGCCCGGCGATCCACCCCTCCGCCCCCCGATCGGGAGTTTCGGGACCTCGAGACCACTCGTCAACGGCGACGACCGGCGGGGCGGCGAAGCGGCTAAGCTTGACTCCAATGAGCCAGATCGAATCCCTCGCGCTCTTCCCCCTCGCGGATGTCGTCCTCCTACCGGAGGTCTCTGTCCCCCTCTATATCTTCGAGCCGCGCTACCGACAGATGACGCGCGACGCGCTGGCCGGCAGCCATCAGATCGGAATGATCACCGTGCGTCCCGACAGCGTCGACGCGATGGCGGCCGACCCGCCGATCTTCGAGATCGGATGTCTCGGTCGAATCGCCAATGCACAAGAACGACCCGACGGCACGTTTCAGATCATGCTGCTCGGTGAGAGTCGTTTCCGAATCCTCGAAGAAGACGCATCCACGAGCGATCGAGAATATCGATCGGCACGCGTCGAGTTGCTCCCGGATCGCATTCCGGAAAGCGCGGCCGAAGTCGCCGCGATGCAACAGAGCCGAACCGAATTGCTCGACCTGCTCGAACGACTCGCTCGCAACATCGGCTCGACACACGATCCGCGCGCAGCAATGGACGCCTTTGCGCGCTTCGAGCCCGCCCGCCTCGTGAATGCGTTGACTCAATCGGTTTCGTTCACTCCAATCGAACGACAACAACTGCTCGAGGCCGATTCAATCCTGGGACGCTTCGAAACCATGGGGGATTTGTTGCGCTTTCGGCTGGCCGAACTCGGCTCGGGCGACTCCGGATCAACGACGTTCGTCAATTGATTCCGCTCGATTCTGACGAATGGTAATTTAGAGTATTTTCGAGTAAAACCTGGATTTAGTGAGAGATCAGGAGATGCCGTTTTTGTAAACGCCGGTTCATTATGAACCTTCCGAATGTTGAAACCGGATTTGCATGTCCGTCGAAGGTCCCAAAATCAAATCGGAAATCGATTCGGAAACCCCATCGAAAAGCCGCCTAACAGCGCCTCTTGGGTGTTCATGAAATGTGTCACCCTCCGTCGCCGATCCGATCCGCAATTCATTGCCAATATTCAATACAAGTGGTTTACTCGCATTTGCTCGAACAGAATCGCAGTCGAATCTAGCGAGACCCCCGTGAACCTGCCGAAATCCCCCCAGATCCACCTAAAATCCGAAGTTATGAGGCCAGGAAGCCCCGCTCTCCAGCGGAACTTTCAGGTTCTCCAGATGACCTGGGTACCCTCTCCAGAATTTTGCGGACTCCTCGCTCGATCGTCTTCGAATCTCTTCGCGCGCTTCGCACCCGGCTCCGCACGCTCGTAATCATCAAACTTCCGCTTCCTGGTTGGCATTACCTGAATGACCTTTTCGCCCAAGGTCTGGGGCGACGCATTGCGTCGGCTCCAGAATGAGATCCCAGAATTCGCTTTCGACGCATGGATCACACCGCTCACGGTGAAGATTGCCGCCGATCGTCTGGTTCTCGGATGCCCAACCTCCTTTCATCGCGAACGCGTTCGAGTCCACCACCTCGAAGCGATCGAGCGATGCTGGCTGCCCGCTTGCGAAGCCGCGGGCTCGGCGCAGCCGACTCCGGTCGAACTCCTCACCCCGTCCGAGTTCGAGGAGGCGACCGGCCGCGTCATCGAAACCGCAGTCATCCGGACCGCGAATCTCAAGGGACAGGCTTCGCTGCGAAAGGTCGAGATCGCATCCAGCGCGCGAGTCGTGAACGGTCCCGACTCGAGTTCGCCGATCGCCCGCCGGGGTGTGGGCGCAGCGGCGGCGCCCGGTCCGATCCCCTCGCAATCGATCGCGCAGGCCTTGCACGCCGTCCCCGCCGATCAGCCCGCACCAAAGCGGGCGGCTCGGGTCCGCGATGACTCGAAGCTTTCGTCTCTGGATTTAGTGCCGGCCGTTCAGCGCCGAAGCGCCGCCCCACACCCCCTCCGACTAGAACAAGCGGGCATGCACGCAATCCCTCCCGATGCGCCCGCGCGATCGGGCCTCGCTTTCGAGTTGGACGGCAAGAGCCCCCAGCAGGATCTCCCCTTCGGCTTCGACAGCTTCATCGTGGGTCCCTGTAATGCCCTGGCGCGAGAGGCCGCCCTCGCCCTCGCGCGCCGACGTCAGCAGAGCCTCAACCAGCTCTATCTCGGCGGCGACTCGGGGATGGGCAAGACCCATCTCGCTCGGGCCACCGCGGACGAGGCACGCCTCCAGAGCGTCGGGCTGCCGGCGCCGCGAGCGCGATTTGCTTTCGAAGGACGCGACCCCGGCCGGCGCGATCCGCGCAGCGCCGCGCGCGTGATCTACACCTCCGCCGAGCAATTCACGAGCGACTTCGTGTCAGCCATGCGGAACGGGCGAAACGAGGCATGGGGAAAACGTTATCGCGGCCCGATCGACCTGCTCGTCGTCGAGGATATCCAGTTCCTGGTCGGGCGGACCAAGACCCAGCAGGAGCTCTACCACACGATCGAGCACGTCCTCGACTCCGGCGGACGAGTCCTATTGACAGGCGACCGCGCGCCACGCGATCTGACGGGCCTCGACGAGCGCATGCGCACACTCGTCGCGCGCGGCTTCGTCGCAGAACTCGAACGCCCCGATGCCCTCGTCCGACGGCATATCCTGCGAGCCAAGGCCGCCGGCGGCGGAATCCATCTCCCGGCGGATTGTCTCGATCTGCTGGTCGACTCCACCGGAGGCAGCGTCCGGGACATCGAGGGCCTCCTGATCCAGGTCGTCACCACCGCGTCGCTACTCGGGAAATCGATCGACCTGGCGCTGACCCGCGAGGCGATCGACCGGAAATCGGGCGCCAGCTCGACGCTCGCCCCGCGCAAACTCGAGGTCGGTGAGGTCGTTCGGATCGTGGCCGCCTTCTTCGGAACGCGCCCCGAAGCGCTCGCTTCCCGCTCCCGGCGCCGAGACGTGCTGGTCCCGCGCCAGCTTGCGATGTATCTGGCCCACCGGCACACCGAAGCTTCGCTCACCGAGATCGGCCGTGGCCTCGGCCGGGATCATCCTTCGGTCCGCAATGCGATCACTCGCATCGAACGACAGATCCTCGAGAACGCCCCGGTCCGGTATCAGGTCGAAGCGCTCTCCGAGCGGATCGACCGAAGTCTCGACGACCGCGAGCAGTAGCCGCAGGGGCGCTGTTTGATGGGCCGCAGTCATCTTAGGCCGCAGGCGCCTCAGTCCGCAGGCGCGTCGACGATCGGGGCCTGCTTCGCGTTCTCGAAGGATTTGCGCCAGCGCGCCGGCCCGGACAGATCGACGGCCTTGGTCGGCTCGAACGAGGGTGGATCGAGCGCCGGATCTTCGAAGCGCTGGACCGTGCCGTAGAGGGTCGTGCGCTCGACCGGCATACGCCCGAGCTCGCGGATCAAGCGCCGGAACTCCTCCGGCGGCGTGTTCTCCCCGTGGTCGGCACCCGACTCTCGGCTGATCGACTCCTCCATCAGCGTCCCGCCGAAATCATTGGCCCCCGCACACAGGGCCATCTGGCCGAGCTTGTGGCCCATCTTGACCCACGAGACCTGGATATTCTTGATATGCGGTCGCAGGAAGAGCCTCGACACCGCGATCATCCGCAGGTCCTCCTCCATCGACGGCCCGGGTCGCGCGCCCATCAGGTTGTAGAGCAGGTTCCGCTCATGGATGAAGCCGAGGGGGACGAACTCGGTGAAGCCACCCGTCTGCTTCTGGATCTCGCGGATCAGATCGAGATGGCTTGCTATGTGGTGTGGTTTCTCGATGTGGCCATACATGAGTGTCGAGGTCGAGCGCAGGCCGATTCCATGGGCCGCCTTGATGATTTCGACCCACCGCGCGGTCTTGAGCTTATTGGGCGAAAGGATGTCACGGATCTCGTCGACGAGGATCTCCGCCGCTGTTCCCGGCATCGTCCCCAACCCCGCGTCCACCAACCATTGGAGATAATCCGACAGCTCCATCCCGCTCTTCTTGTGCCCGAAGTCGATCTCTTCCGGCGAATACGCGTGGATGTGTAGATCGGGATAGACCGCCTTCACCGCCTTCAGAATGTCGCGATAGTGTTTATGGTTCTTGTTCGGGTGGATGCCGCCCTGAATACAGACCTCGGTCGCCCCCCGTTCGATCGCGTCCTGGCATTTCGCCAGGATTTCCTCGTGGCTCCGATCAAAAGCCTCTTTCACGTCGTCTTTGTGACGTGCGAAACCACAGAACGAACATCCGACATAGCAGACATTCGTGAAGTTGATGTTTCGGCAAACGACATACGTGACGTCGTCTCCGCAGTCACGCTGCCGGGCCAGGTCGGCTGCGGCGATCAGCGCATGGAAGTCCATCCCGTGCGCCCCGAGCAGCCGCTCGGCGCCCGCGGTCGAGAGTTCCTTGCCTTCGAGCGCGTCCTCGAGAAGGCTGCGTACACCGGGGGATACGGCAGAAGTGAGTTGATCGAACATGTCAAGCGGCCTCCTCGGACTGGTTGTTTCGCTGCGCATAGCCCTCGTCATTGGCATATCGAGGCAGCAAGGCCCGCACCTGCGGGTCGAAGAAATCAGGTCGTTCGAGAATCCAGTCGGGATAGACCGGCCCTCGCTCGAAAAGCTTGAAGCCCGCGGCTTCCGTGTCCTCGCGCAATTGACGCAACGCGGGCCAGGGAGCCTCGGGATTGATGAAGTCGACGGTCAACGGTGAAACGCCGCCCCAGTCGTCGACCCCGGCGTCGAGCAGACGCGGAAGCATCCCCCGACCCAGATTGGGCGGCGCCTGGACATGCACTTCGCGCGGCAGGATCAAGCGCGCAAGGGCCACCCAACCGACCACACAATCGTCGTCCGGGGGCGAAATCGCGTGCATCTTCGTATCGGGCTTGGGGTGGAAGGGTTGGATGATCGCTTCTTGGATATGCCCGTAGCGCTTCGCCAGATCCCCGATCGTAAAGAGCGTGTCGACGCGCTCTTCGTCGTTCTCACCGATTCCGAGCAGCATGCCGCTCGTGAAGGGAATCTTCAGCTCGCCCGCTTCCTCGTGCATCTTGATCCGAGTCGCGGGCTCCTTGTCCGGCGCATGAAAATGTGGACCCCCCTTCGCACGCAACCTCTGGCTCGTGGTTTCGAGCATCAGACCCATCGAGGCGTTGAACGGTCGCAGGCGCGCCATCTCCTCTTTCGTGAGGATCCCGGCGTTCGTGTGCGGGAGCATGCCCATTGCGATCGTCACGCGACAGGCCTCGACGATCAGATCGGTCGTACTCGAATAACCACGCTGCTCGAGCATCTCGCGGTAGCCACCGTAGGCGACCTCAGGCTTGTCGCCCAGACACATCAGCGCTTCGACGCATCCCGTCGCCACGCCGCCGCGCACGACCTCCTCGACCTCGTCGATGGAATAGGTATGGGCTTCGGCGGAATCCGGGAGTTTGGCAAACGTGCAGTAGGAGCAGCGGTTGCGACACAGATTCGTGAGCGGGATGAAGATATTGCGGCTGACCGTGACGCGATCGCCCGTCTGCTTCTGCTTGATCGCGCGGCCGGCCTCGCACAGTGCACCGCGGATGCCCGCGTGAGCGAGCTGGCCGCCGAGTGCCTCGGCCTGATCCCGTTCGAGGCTTCCCCCCGCAACCACGCCCGCCACCCAGCGCTCGGCCTCGGCCAGCGAGAGCGCCGCGGAACGTGCCCGGACCGCCGAACTTCCGGATCCTGCGGCGCGCGATCTCGAATCGGCGGCCACGGCCTCCGCGTCCGCCGGCCGGGCGATCTCGGCCTTTTCGGCTCGTTCGGTCTTGTCAGCGCGATACAAGGGTGTCTCCGGGAAACGGGTGGCGGCTTGAGTTGGGGGGGCGTCCGGCGCCAATCGGGCTCGTCACCGGGCTGATTCCCGGCACGATCGGCGCGTTTCGGAATCATCACACAGGCCCCCCAGCCTCCGCAATCCATTCGGGTCCGATGAATCGCCGGCAAAGCATGATCCCAGGGGGACTCCCCGCTTCTCAGCGTCAAGCGTCCGTCGCAATGACCCGAAGAAAGACGGAACGCCCGTCCGTCGCCGGGGCGTTCGAATGGATTCTCGATGCCGATCCGCACGCGTCAGTCGACGCGCGCCAAGGACCCAATGAACAACCCGCTTCGCAGCCTCGCCGGTCGAATCACCCTGCTCGTATTCACGGCAACGGTCATGAGCTCGCTGACGGTCTCGTGGATCTCGGTGCAATCACTCGACGGATTCCTGCGCCAGAAGGTCGCTCAACGATTTCCCCAGGTCGCCAGCCAGATCTCCCACGAACTCGACCAGTGGTACACGCTGCGCGCGAGAGAGATCGAGGTCTTCGCAGACAGCGTGATCCTGACCGAGTCCACCCCCCGACTCCAGGCGAAGGGAAGGCGCGGCGACCGCGCGCGAGACGAGGTCGAGCAGTACCTGCGCTATGTGCTCGAGAGCTTCCCACAATTCGAGCGGCTGGTGTTGACCACCTCCGAGGGCGAGCCCCTCGTCGAGGTCGGTGTGGGCGCGCCGCTGCCGGCGGAGCTTCTGGCGACAGTCGCGGCGCTGCCCGATCACACCCGGATCAGCGAAACCCTGCACCTCGCGGACCGCCCGATCCAGATCGCCTACGTCCCGATGCGCGGCGCGAATGGGCAGACGATCGCGCGGCTCTTCGCGATCATCGACGTCGCGCTGATCGACCCGCTGCTGCGGAGTGACGAGCTCGGGGAGATGGCGACGGTCTTCCTCGTGGATCGTGATCAGCATTTCTTGAATCCGCCGGACGGCGCCGACCCCGAGGCACTCTATACTGGCGACGGTGCCGAGGGCTACTTGACGTCATCGGTCGCCTACTACGAAGATCCGCTCGGCATGCAGGTCGTCGCGACCCGGATGCCCTTCCCCCGTTTTGATTGGACCCTCGTCATAGAGCAGCCCTACGACGAGGCGTTCGCACCGATCGTGACCTCGATGAGTCGAGTCGCGGCGCTGAATCTCGCGATTGTGCTCGGCGTGGGTCTGGTGGCCTTCCGAATCGCCAATTCGATCGTGAAACCCTTGAACGCGCTCTCTACCGCAGCAGAGCGGCTTTCTCGCGGTGAACGTGCAGTCGAGATCGATGAGGCGACCTTCACTTCGGACGAGGTCCACGTTCTCACCCGCACCTTCAACGAAATGAGCCGCGGCCTCGGCCGCAATGCCGAGGAACTCGAAGCAAATCAACGCGAGATCGAGGCGGCAAACCTCGAACTCGTGACCAAGAACGAAGAGCTCTCCAACGTCAATCTCGTGCTTGAGCAACTTTCGATCACGGATGGACTCACAAAGCTTCACAACCATCGCTATTTCCAGGATTCGATGGCCAACGAGTGCAAGCGAAGCACGCGTACCCATGAACCGCTCTGTCTGATCCTGATCGACATCGATTTCTTCAAGAAATGGAACGACCGCCTCGGCCACGCCGGCGGCGATGAAATTCTGCGTCGAATAGCCGAGGTCCTCAACGAGTCGGTTCGGGAAACAGATCTGCTCGCACGTTATGGCGGCGAGGAGTTCGCACTGCTGGCGATCAACACCACCCTCGACGGCGCCGTCGCGCTCGGCGAGAAGGTCCGGCAGGCCGTCGAAGAGACCAACTTCCTCACCGACGTTCCGAGCGAACGCGAACAGCTCACCGTGAGCGTCGGGGTTGCATATTTCAACGGCGATCGGCGTCAGCTCTTCGCCGACGCGGACTCGGCGCTGTATTCCGCCAAGGATGCCGGCCGCAACCAGGTCGTCGTGAACCGGCCAAGCTCTGACGGCCCCCCGATCTCGGACGCCGGTCCACTCGAAGTGGGATAGCTCGCGCGCCGAGCGATCAGGGCCGCGGAGACGCGGGTGCCGAGCCGGGTTGCCTCGCGGGCCCGCCGAGCAGTCGGCGGTGGACCCAGCCTGCCGGGCCGCCGGTCACCTGCACGAACATCCACTCCCCCTCGTTCGTCTGTGGAATCACCGGCGTTCCCGATTCGAGGACCGACAGGATCGCATCCTCGGTCGACGGGCCGGCACGCAGGTTCACCCGCTCCGCTCGGATCAGCCGCGCGTGAGCCGACTCCATGACCTCTTCGGCCTCGTCGAGAATCGATTCCGCGACACGACGGGCCCGATACACGAAGAAGATCGCAGCCCCGAAGCGACCCTCCGAGATCTGGCGCCTGGCCGCCTCGAGTTTTTCGCGAGCAGCATCAATTCCTTCCGCCCGCCAGGGCGCCCGGGAAGCCGCGCGCTCGACCTGGATTCGCGCCACCGCCAGGGAGGAAACCGCCTCCGCGCGCGTATGACTTCCGGCCAGGCCCGACTCCGCCTCGACGAGCGCTGATTCCGCCGTGATCAGATCCGCCTGCAGACGCTCGATTTCGCGGCTGAGATGGTTCGCGCGCTCGGTCTCGGCGCGGCGGAAGAGCCGCGCCTGCTCGGCACCGGCGACGGCTTGCTCGACCGGGCAGACCGCCTGCTGCGACGGTCGAGACGTCCAGAACGATGCGAAGGGCAGATTGGTGTTCGCACACCCCAACACGCCGAACGAGATCAACAGCGTGATTCCAGTCGCGAATCGAATCCTGAAACGGTCAGCAGCGGTCAAAACAGCCTCGCAATTCTTGCGTTCCCCGAGTCGTGGCCAGCAGACCGATGGGGGCGATCCTCGCTCAGCCCGGATCGGCCGAATCGGGCTGGCCTCGCCAGCGCCGATGTGTCCAGATCCACTGCCCCGGAGAGGCCCTGATTTCCCTCTCGAACAGAGCGGTGACCCTTTGCAGGTTCCGCCGCAGCACGTCTTCATCATCGGAGGCACCGGGCTCGAGCTGGAGTGGGGGATGGATGGTCAGCCGATGATGGCGACCGTCGGGGTCTCGTCGCGCGAAAGCGAGCAGCACGGGGGCACCCGTGCGCGCGGCGAGCTTCAGGGGCCCGAAGCGCGTGTATGCGGGACGCCCGAAGAAGTCGACGAGAATCCCCTCATCCCGCCGGGCGTGCTGGTCCAGCAAGACCAGAACACTGCGCCCGGCCTCGAGCGCGCGGATGAATTGCACCCCCGCTCGGCGGCCCATCACGATCTGCTGGATCGGCTCGCCGCAACCGGCTTCGGATTCGCCTTCGGCCCGACCCGACCGGGCCGGGCTCGCGCCCGCGCGCACCTGCAAGACGGCCCGCTCGAGCGCCGGATGGCGCAGACCTCGATAGATCGCCGAGACCGGCACCCCGAGCGCCGCCAGCTTCGCCGCGCCCAGTTCCCAGTTGCCCAGATGCGGCCCGATCATGACCGCACCCTTGCCCCCCGACTCGCAGACTGCGCGTTCGAGGTGTTCGAGACCGACCACTTCCACGCTGGACAGCATCTCATCGCGGTGTTGGCCTAACATCAAGAGGAGCTCGGCGAGGCCCTGGCCGAGATGGGCGAAGACTTCCCGCTCCCAACGCAAGCGCTGGCCCGCATCGATCTCGGGAAAAGCCGCTGCCAGCTGAGCGCGAACCCGACGCGTCCGAGGGCCAGCCAGTGCGCACCACAGCCGGCCGAAGGCCGCGCCAAAGCGCAATGTCCGCGAAATGCCCGCAATCTCGGCGAGCCAAATCCAGCCGCCGAGCAGCAAAACGAGTGCGCCATTCATGATGCGCTCGAAGAGCGAAGGCCTCGAGGACTCAGCCATGGCTCGCCGAACTCACACGTTCCGCGACGCGTCTTCCAGGGCGGCGATCAACTGCGGTCGCAATTCTGCGGGCTCGAGGATCGCCGAGAGCGATCCGACTTCGCGCGCCCGGTCGACCGTGTGGATCGAATCGAACTCGGCGGCGGTCGCTGCCTGCTTCTCGAGCGTGACCTCGCGCAATACCGATTCGAGCGCCGCTCGATTTTCTTCCGTCGGATGACGTCGAACGATATCGCTCTTGTCCTTCACCCGAGGATCATCGAGCGCCTGCGCACGCACTTCGCGGCTGAAGACGACGGCCGCGGCCGGGCCGCCGCCGATCACCGACGCGTAGGATCCCGAGAGCGCCACCGCCTCCATGTTGTCATTCAGCTCTTGCGAGAAGACGACGTAGGCGCCGCCGTGGTAGCGCGAGACGACCACGAAATAGATCGGTCCCTGAAAATTCACGACCGATCGCGCGATCTCCGCACCATTCTCGAGTTGCATCTTCCGCATCGATTCCGGCGAGCCATCGAAGCCCGACAGATTCGCCAGCACGACGACCGGCCGATTGCCACTCGCCGCGTTGATCGCGCGCGCCACCTTCTTCGAAGATTGTGGGAAAAGCGTCCCCCCATTCCAGGATTCCGGCCCATCGACGGGGCGATACCCTTCGCGCGGAACGTTCTTGCTCTCGATCCCGATGAGCATGACCGCCCTCCCCCCAATATGCGCGTCCCAGATGATTGCGGTCTCCGCGCCCACCCAGGCGTTCCAGCGCTCGAGACGTCCACCATCGAAATCGACGACGGAGTTCATGACCGCGCGCATCGAGAACGGACGCTTGCGTCCGGGGTTCGTCTGGTCGTCGAAGAGCTCGCCGATCGTCGCCAGCCCATCCGCATCGTCCGCCTCGATTGGCGTGTCCCCGATCGAACGGTCCCGAGGATCACTCGTCGCAAACTCACGCGGTCCGGCCTCACCGGGGACCACATACGTGTATCGATAGTGTTCGTAGAGAATTCGATAGGCGTCGCCGAGGTTCCGCGCGAAGTACTGAGCCTCACCGTTCGGACCCATGATGCGTTCGAAGCCACCGATCGCGATCTCGTCCTCGGCGGAAACGGCCCCGGAGGCTTCGAGCGCGGCACGACCCGTCAGCACCATCGACGCGTTCTGCGTCATGATCAGGACGCCGCGCGTATGCATGAGCATGGTCGCCAGAGCATCCCAATAACTCTGTGCGCCGACGTTCACGCCTTGCACGATCACGTGCACCACGCCGCCCGCTTGCGTGAAGGTCACGATGCGCCGAACGACCCGTGCGGTCGCGTCGAGATTTTCCGTGCCGCTATCCATGGCGATCTTGGCGCCTGACGAAACCGGTACCCATTCGAGCGGTACGTCGAGCGATTCCGCTAGATCGAATGCGGCGATTACCCGATCGCATTCCGGTCCGGCCAGCGATCCCATTCCCATCGTCGGATCCGACAGGACGAGCACCCGAAGCATCCCCTCCGGCACTTTCTCCGTCGGTGTTCGAATCAGCCCGAAGACCACACTCGAAACGTTCTCGCCGTAGGGTCGATCGCCGACGCTCTTGGCCAGTGGCTGCTCGCTCGTGGGGTCGAGATCGTACTCCTCGAAATGCCCATCGGAGCGTGTGCCATTCTCGGATTCACTCGTGAGCATCTTCACGATCTCGTAGGGATAGATCAAGCGGCGACGACGCGCGGCGACAACCTTGCGCTGATATTCCTGCGTCGGCGCCAGTCGGGTCGAATGCGGAGCTCGCCAATCGACCTCGAGTTGCTCTCCCGTGTCGGTGATGACGAGCTCGCAGGGAATCGGCGGAGCGTCCGGATCCTCACGATTCAGGCGATTCAGCCGAACGACGACTTTTTCGAGTCCGAGATGGCGCGTGGCGGGGGCGAGTCGACGTGCAATCTCACTCGCCACGTCCGGCTCGACGAAGATCGCGGGGGCCACGAAGATCGCAATCCGGTTCCACTGCAGTCGACGCCGTGGATCGTGCGACTGCAGGACCATACGAAGTGTACGCGCCGCACGATTGAAGACCCGTTCGAAGGTCGCGAGGTGATGAGAGAGCTCGCGCCCCGGCTCGGGCGACCGATCCCGCGCGTCGGCGAGGACAAAGATCCGCTCGTCCCCGGGTGCCGTTCGAGCACGACCGTGGAATACGTAGATCCCCTCGTCGGCCTTGATTCGCTCGAGCTCGAAGTCGGCATAACGAGCGAGGTCGATTCGGGTCGCTGTCTCCGGATGCAGATCGTGGTGCTCGGTCGCCAGCTCGAGCCGATCCCCTCGATGGACGAGCGTTCGATAGATATCGTCCTCGCCGTCCGGCGTCAACAAACCGATCGTCATGCGCCAGTCGAAGGAACTATCCTGATAGGCGGCCTCGAGCTCCCCGAGAGTCACATCCCAGTTGATCTCGGACTCCGCCGGAATCAGGTATTCGAGGGCGACGACCGGCGTTTCCGGGTCGCGCTCGAGCAGCGATGCGGCTCCCCTAACCAGACGATCCATCCAGAGCGACGTATCCGCGGCGACCCCGGTCGCTGCGAGCACGACACCCTTGCCTTCACCCCGATACTCCACGCAGTGGATGGGCTCACCGTCGACCCGCACCGCGCGATAGGCTTCGGGGCGGCTCGGGGCATAACGTCTCTGCACATGGGCTGCGAGCGCGATCGCTCGTCGGTTCGGATCCTCCCCGGCGATCCAGCGACCGACGCGCTCGAAGACCAGCCTTGGGGACGAAGCGACTTCGAGCAACACGCCGGAGGGTGGAACGACGAGATCCATCTCGGCGGCTGCCAGCCATTCTTCGACGGCGCTGGACGAACGCCTGGCTCGTTCTTCGATTCCAGGCTGCTGGAAGATCACGTAGGAGGCTTCGAGCGCCGCATCTGCAACGGGGTCGGTCACCTGGGGCCGCAATCGCGCGATTCGATTGAGCGCCCGTCCAAGCTGTTCGTCGTCCCCCAGATAGATCCCGCTCTGCGCGACTGCCGTGACTCGGCGCAACACGCCGAGAATCAACGAGAGCCGGAGCGCCTTGTCCGCCTGGCACGAAAGAATCCGCAAGAGCGCACGACGAAAGGCGTCGGTGGCGCTCAGGTCGGGCACCCCGTAATGGCCGAGCGCCACGCGAACGAGTTCTAGGTAGCCCTCGTCGATTCCCGCACCTTCGGCTTCCACACGCCGCAGGAGCATCCGCAACCGGGCGCTATTCGAGGGGCCGGATTCGCCGGAGATCGACGCGCTCGGCGCTCGGATCGAGAGAATCTCGACGTCGGCGAAAGCCGTGACCTCGTGGCGGGTCTCCGCCAACTCTCGGCTGAAGCTCTCGGAGATATTCTCGGGAAGCGGAGCCTCGAGAAATGCGGTGAGCGACTCCGCGCGGGCAGCATTGGCGTCATATCCGAGCAGCACGCGACGAACCTCTTCGCGAATCGTGTCGATCGCGGCACGACGAAGAAGCAGCGCCGACTGGTCCGCACTTTCAAGATCGGGCTGGCCGAGCGGATTATCGTCCTCGGGCCGAAAGAGCAGCGCGAGGGGATCGACTTGATCCGGCAGGCTCAAGCGGCTTCGCGCTATGCCCCCCGTCTCGTCGTCCGCAGATTCCTCGATCACGAGCATCACGTCGCCGGCCGCAACCTGTTGACCCTTTTGAACGATGATTTCCTTGATCGTGCCGCCGACCGGTGCCTGGAAACCGATCTCCATCTTCATGGCTTCGAGCAAACCGAGGGGTTGGCCCGGTTCGACCGTATCGCCGACCGCGACCTGGATCGCGACGACGACGGCCGGCGTGCTCGATCGAACCTGGCCGGCCGTCTGCGAGCCAAAGCGCAATGGATGACCGTCCACCTCGAGCCTCAGTCCGCGATCGTTGGCGTCGAACAGGATTCGTCGGACGCGCTGGTCGATGATCATGCGCGCGGCATGCTCGCCCTCTTCGCGCATGGTTGCGCCGACTGCGACGCCTTCGAGGTGGACCCGATAGCGCCAGGACCCGATCGCATAGACCTTGAGCCGGTAACTCTCCGACCCGAATGTGAGATCGATTTGCTGTCCCTCGGATGACGACAGCCGGCCGATCCCCTGTCCGCCGAAGACACCCGTGCGCAACGTGCGACGCGTACGCTGATAGGAGAGAATCGCCGCCGCGACCAGGGCGTCGCTTGCCAGCTCCGGATGCGATTCGGCAATTGCCGGACGCTCGGCGCTCCATCGATCGAGCCATTGGGTATCCACGCCACCTGCCTGGAAGCCTTCGCTCTCGAGGATCGAGAGCAGATAGCCCTTGTTGGTCGCGCCGCCTTCGACGACGAGCTCGAGATCACGCAGGGCAGACGACAGACGCGCGATCACCTCGGCCCGGTCGTCGCCGAACGTGATCACCTTCGCGATCAACGAGTCGAAATCCGAGGGGATGACGGATCCCGTCGTCACACCCGAATCGACCCGGGTATTCGGCCCGAGCGCCGGCTCGAAGAGCGCGATCCGACCGGGTGAAGGCAGGAATCCTTCATCTGGATCCTCGGCACAGACACGCGCTTCCAGCGCGATGCCACGGCGCCTAATGGGGATTTCACCGATCGATTCGCCCCGCGCGATACGAATCTGGATCTCGACGAGGTCGACACCGGCGATCAGCTCGGTGATGCCGTGTTCCACCTGAAGGCGGGGGTTCACCTCGAGGAAGAAGAAGTCGTCTCCCGTCAGGAGAAACTCGACCGTTCCCACCCCGCAATAATCCACATGCTCGACGAGCCGAATGGCCGATTCTTCGAGCCGACCGAGGAGTTCGTCGGAAAGGCCCGGCGGTGGCGCCTCCTCGAGCACCTTCTGATGTCGGCGCTGCACGGAGCAGTCGCGGCAGCCAAAGGCGATGGTATTGCCGTGCTCGTCTGCGGCGATCTGGACCTCGATATGCCGACCGCCCTGCACCATCGCTTCGACGAAGAGCGTCCCGTTCCCGAAAGCAGAAGCCGCTTCGGACTGGGCCGAACGATACGCTTCCGCAATGTCTTCCGGTTGGTGGACGATTCGGATCCCACGACCGCCGCCCCCCGCGGTCGCCTTCAAGACGACCGGGAAGCCAATCCGCTCGGCGTGGCGAAGCGCTTCCTGTTCATTGGCGAGTTCGCCGCCACTCCATTCGGTCACGGGCACACCGGCCTTCTCGGCCAGCCGCTTCGAGGTGATCTTGTCCCCGAGAGATCGCATGGCCTCGGCGCTCGGCCCAAGAAAGATGATTCCTTCGCTCGCCAGCCGCTCCACGAAGACGGGATCCTCTGCCACGAAGCCCCAACCCGGCCAGACCGCATCCGCTCCGACACTACGAAGTGCGTTCACGACCCCGTCGTGGTCGAGATAGGCCGCGACGGCTCCATCCTTGGCCGACAACTCGATCGCGCGGTCCGCCTGTCGCACGAAGGACGCATCCCGATCCGGCGGCGTGAAGAGTGCGACGACTTCGAGTCCAGAACCCTCGAGTGCGCGCAGGCTCTTGGCCGTGCGGAGACAGCGCACGGCCGCCTCTCCTCGATTCACGATCGCCAGTCGTTCGATTCGCCGGCGCTTCGGTCCGTCGTTGGTCTCCACTTCCGTTTCCCCACCTTCACTCATCGATCGACTCCGAAAAGCATCGTATTCGCCCCCTGGAGCGCCGCTCTCCCGCCAATCGCCTTGCGACTAACGATCACACCACCACAGCCCGTCCGATCCCTCGGCAAGGACTCCTCACATCGAAGCCTCATCGCGCACGCGACCCAGCCGCCGTGATGCGAAAGCGAAATCGCCATCGTGCGATCGCAATCATCGATCGAGACGGTTGGAATCCGACCCAGGCGGCCAATCGTCACACGATCACGCTCGACACCCAGGTCCTGCGCGATCCGATTGACGGCGAGACTTCGAACCGCGGCACTCGGATCGGCCATCACCTCGAGCGGCGCAACGGCCCACACGACCGCTTCCCAATCCGATCCCGCCGGCAAGGCCAACACATGGACCCAGTCGGCGGTTTCGAAACTCCGCAATTCGAGTTCGCGAACGCCGGGTGTAATCATGTTCGGCAGGCCGAGCGTCCCATACCGCTCCACGCGACCTGCAGACCCATCGACCGCCGCATTGAAATGTGCGACGAGCTTTGACGGTGAGAATACAAAAGTCGCGTCGATCTGTTTAGCCAGTTTATAGGCCGCTTCCTTGGCCGCCCAATGCGCCCACCGGCGAGCCTGGGGTTGAGCATCGCGCTCGATGGCTCGGCGTTCCACCGGAGCGAACACGCGCGCGTCGAAACGCGGCCGAAAGGTTTCCGGCTTTGCATCCGCATCGCGAAGATCGACAACGTCATTGCCGAGCATCGAAATATCCTTCCTCCATGCGAATGAGTTGCCGCACGATCTGTTGCGCCAGATCACGCGACCGGCGGGCGCCCTTGGCATCACTCTTGGGTTCGATGCAGACGATCTCGACGTCGATCAATTCGCCCTTCATCGGAAAGTCGCTCCAGGTTTCCTGGTGTCTGCCCCGCATATAGACGCACAGGACACGACAGCCCGGTACCGCCCCAACGATTCGACCCACGCCCCAGGCCGCCGCCGCCTCTTCGACACGGCCCGACCGGCTCCGCCCCGCCTCGGGAAAGAGCAACGCCGTTTCGCCCCGGCCGAGCAGGTGTTTCACACGCTCGAGCACTTCACCCACACCCTCCCGCGCTCCACCACGCGTGATCGGAATGCATTTGGCCAGGAAGATCAGCGTTCGCTCGAACCAGGTTCGCCCGAAATTCGTCGATTCCGGCGTGTTCCACGGCAGCTCGTCCGGATGGCGAAGCCAGTAGCTGCCCGATCCGAGTGCCAACGCGATCACGAAGGAATCCACGAGCGTCAGATGATTCGCGCAGATGAGCATGGGCGTGTCGGATTGCGCTCGAAGCCGGCGATACTGCTTGCGCAGCTCCGCCACGTTCACGATCCGGTAGCGGAAATAGAAACGCATGAGGAGCACGGAGGCGTACACCCAGATCGGACCCGCAAGCATGCTCGCGACCCGCTGTCGCGCGTGCCGCCGAGCCATCGCCGAATGACGAGTCGCCAGGGCCGGAGTCGCCGAGGGCTGCGTCACAGGGGCCTGTGTCGCCGGGGCCTGTGTAGACGTCGGTGTGACGCGGCCCGTGCGATCCGTCTGCGGATTCTGTCCACCGTCCATTTCCGAGGACATGTCGTGCGCCGTGCTCGTTCCGACCGCGACCGGTCTAGAGCTTCCCTGAAATCAGGTTGACTGCATCGCCGACGGTATTCACCTTGTCGACGTCTTCATCCGCGATCTCGATGTCGAAATCATCCTCGAAGGCGATCACGACATCGACGAGTCGCGCCGAATTCACCTTCAAATCCTCGAGAATATTCGTCTCCATCGAGACAGCACCCAGCGCTGCTTCGTCCTTGACCCAGGGCGTGAGAATCTTGACGACACGTTCCATGACTTCCGACTGTTCCATCGAACTTACACTCCTTCATGATCTTTCGATCCGGCCCACGCCAGCGCGCGACCGTTCGAAGATCCGTTCCGAATACCTTGGCCCGATCGGTTTCTCCGATCGAGTTAATAACCCGACCTCGTTCGACCTACCCCGATTGAGAGTACCGCTTGAAGACCAGACACGCGTTCACGTCGCCAAACCCGAAGCCCGCCTTCACCAGGACCTCGAGATCCGGCATTTCGATCATCTCATGTGGAATCGACGAAGCGTGGGGCTCGATCTCGGGATGCACGTCCTCGCAGTTGATCGAGGGGTGCACGAAGCCCCGTTCGACCATCAGGATCGAGGCAATGGCTTCGATTCCGCCCGCAGCGCCGAGCGCATGACCGATCATGCTCTTGGTGGCCGTGATGGGCGGTAGCGAACCGGGTTCCCGCCCGAGCGCTCGGGCCCACGAGCCGACCTCCGTGGGATCGGCGCCGGTCGCGGTCAGGTGGCCGTTGATCGCATCGACTTCCTCCGGGCGAATGCCGGCATCCGCCAGGGCCTCCGTGATACATCTCTGCACACTCGTCGGGTTGGGCGAGGTCATGCTGCCGCCCATGCGATGGCCGCCACAATTGACCCCACCCCCCATCAGCTCGGCGTGGATCGGTGCACCGCGCTCGAGCGCGCTCTCGAGGCTCTCGAGCAGAACGACGCCCGCCCCGGAACCCGGGATGAAACCGCCCGCGCTCGCCGAAAGGGGGCGCGAAGCCTTCTCCGGTTCGTCGTTCGAGCCTCGGTTGAGCACGCGCATCGAGTCGAAGCCCGCCCAGATATAATGGCTCGCGGCCTCCGCGCCACCGCAGAGCATGCGATCCGCCAGACCGGCGCGGATCCGCTCCATCCCCATCGAAATCGCTTCGGTCCCGGTGCTGCAGGCACTCGAATTCGTGGTGACCTGATTGCCCAGCGCGAGTTGTCCGGAGATGCGCGCGGAAATCCCGCTCGCCATCACCTGCTCGACGACCGTCGAGCCCATACGACGAACCTTGGCGGCATCGGTCAGCGGCACGACCTTCGCGGCGATCGTGTCCATGCCCCCGATGCCCGTGCCGAGGATCGCACCCGAGCGCCAGTCGACTTCGTCGGAATCCGGCGCCGGTCGTTCGAGGCCCGCATCCAGCCAGGCTTCGATCGCCGCGAGGCTCGAATAACGCTGATTTCCGTTCATCCCCATCAGCTCTTCTTCGCTGAACGTCGCCTCGCACAATTCGTCGACGCCTTCGGGCGTACCCGCAACGGTGCAACCGAATTTGGCTTCGGCCATCGACTCCTGGTGCTTGAGGCCCGAGCGCCCCTTGCGAAGCGCCATTTCGAACTCGCCTACGCCGTTGCCGTTCGGCGCGATCACGCCGAGCCCCGTAATCACGACCCGCTTTCGATTCTCATGAGCGCTCATCGCGGCACTCCCATTCCCGACAGCTCGCCCGAGCACACGATCGTGCCGTCATCGAGTTTCATCTCGAAGGAGGCACGCAGCTTCTTACGGCGCCAGAACTTGACCCGCCCGGTCGTAGTGACGCGATCTCCCGGTCGGACGGCACCGGAGAAATCGATGTTGCAATCCGTGAAGATCGTCAGCAGCTTGCCGACGTCTTCGCGCGAGGTGTCCCGCGCGTAGAGAAAGATCCCGAAGGCGACGACGCCGGCTTGCGCCGCGGTCTCGATCAAGATCACTCCGGGCGTGATCGGGTTTCCGGGGAAATGTCCACGATAGAAATCCGCGTCGGGATCGAACGTGTAACGCGCGACGATGTGCTCCGCGTCGAGTTCGAGGATCTCGTCGATGAACCGGAAGGGTTCCTGTTGGGGAACCATCTTCAAGACTTCCTCGGGAAGCAGGAGATCGCCCGACGCCTCACTAGCCGCCATACATGCCTCCGTTCACGTGGAGCACGCTGCCGTGGATATAGCTACCGCGGGTGGCCAGGAACGCCACGACATCGGCGATCTCGTCAGCGGCCGCGACACGCCCGAGCGGAATCTTCGCGAGGATCTGTTGCTGGATCTCGTCTGGAAGCACCTCGGTCATCTCGGTGTCGACGAAGCCCGGAGCGATCGAATTGACGAGAATGTCGCGACCGACGAGTTCGGCGGAGAGCGATTTGGTGAACGCGTCGAGACCCGCCTTCACCATCGTGTATGGAATCTGTCCGGCATTGCCCGTATGACCGACGACGCTCGAGATGTTGATGATGCGCCCGGTCCCCTTCCGCAACATGAAGCGCCGGAGCACGATCTTCGTCAGGTACCAGGTCCCCCGGGCCATGCTCGCCACCGAGTCGTACTGATCGAGATTCATCGCCAGGATCGGCGCGTTCACGTTATAACCCGCGTTGTTCACGAGCACGTCCACGCGACCCGCCAGGGATTTCAGCTCCTTCACGAGCTCATCGAGGCTCTCGGAGTCCGTCAGGTCGGCCTTGATCGTGAACGAACCGGTGAGTTCGGCCGAAAGCTTCTGCGCCTTCTCCTCACTCGATCGATAGTGGATGCCTACGCGAAAACCCTCGGCGGCCAAACGTCGACAACAAGCAGCGCCAATTCCGGTTCCACCGCCGGTCACGAGCGCGACGGGCTGATCGCTGCTCTCGTCGCTCATCGTGCCATCCTTCCGCCACGGGAATTCTGCGACTTCTCGGGGTAATCCGGATAGTCGATATCGCGGAAGAGCCCGACCCGAGCACCCTTCACCGTGTAGATCTCCTCGTCGTCGATCAGGACCTGCGCGTCGCCGATCACCATCGATGCGCCGGCCTTCTTCAGCTCCGTGTATCGCTTGATCTGGACCTCGTATCGCATCACGCCGTCGTGGGGTCGGATCTGGCCGAAGAACTCGACCTCACCGCAACCCAGCGCACGACCGGCTCCGACGCCCCCGCGCCAATTGCAATAGAAACCGAGCAGCTGCCAGATACCGTCGAGTCCCAGGCAGCCGGGCTGCACGGGGTCGCCCAGGAAGTGGCAGTGGAAGAACCAGTCGTCGAGGCGCACGTCGCGCGAGGCGCTCATCTTGCCCCGACTCTTTTCAGCGCTGATGTGTTCGATGCGGTCGAGCATCAGCATCGGCGGGACCGGCAGACGAGCGCGGAAGCCCTCCGGCGGATCCTTGATCAGACGGCCGTACGCAAAGCCGAGCAACTCGGATTGGTCGAAGTGGTCGCGGCTCTTGAATTCTTCGTGGCTCAGCATTCTCGTTCAGTCGTTCCTGGCGTTCGCCGTGGCTATTGCGAGTCCTATCAAGGGGTCGAGAAAATAGCGGTTTCGCAGAATTTCCCGCACATCCTCACACGAGAGGGTTGAGGGTTGGTGTCATTCCGAGGCAGGATCATGAAAGCGCATCAAATAGCTTCCCCAGCTCAGACCGGATCCGACACCGACGACGCAAATATCGTCCCGCGGTGTCCATTTGTCCCAGAGCTGGGAGATCACGCTGCCCGAGCTGGCTCCGGCTGTGTTCCCGAAGAACTCACAATTCGTATGATGGAGTTCTTCCGGAATCTCACAACGGCGACAAACCGACTCGAGCATCCGCAGGTTCGC
>SMVB01000975.1_pt1 | contig 22153 bp, 23 predicted proteins | sample 2456461 | NCBI WGS metagenome assembly SMVB01 (sample SAMN11095934, study PRJNA526329) | marine sediment metagenome | biome: Marine sediment; feature: Surficial sediment; material: Deep marine sediment; isolation source: Hadal surficial sediment | place: Pacific Ocean | collected 2014-05 | depth...
AAAATTTCTCGCCTTTACCGGTAATTATTAAAACATGCACCGACTCATCAAAACGCGCCTTCATGATGCAGGCGTCGAGTTCTTTCATCATTTCGTGGTTATAACTGTTTGCGGGCGGATTGTTGAGCTCCATGATGGCAATGCTATTCTCAACTCGATAGTCAACTAAAGCCATTTAATTCTCCTTTTTGGATTAAAATTGATAGATCAAACTAATCTTCTTTCGACATAAAAAAATTGTTATAAAGCAAGGCAGCCACAGCACCGCCAACGATCGGTCCAATCCAATAAACCAGATGGTTTTCAAAGAAACCGGCTGCCACGCCCGTTCCAAATGTTCTGGCGGGATTCATTGCGGCTCCAGTTAAGGGGCCGCCCATCAAAATATCACAGACAATCGTTGCACCGATTGCAATCCCGTAAATATTCTTAGGCGCCCGGGAATCTACTGCAGTGGCAAAGACAGTCATCACCAGAAAAAATGTTAAGATCGCTTCGATCATAATGCCGGATCCGAAGCCAATTCCCGAACCAAGGGCCGGCGTTCCTAAATGCGTCGCGCCCCAGACAGCGGGACTAAAGATAGCGCGCAGAGTAAAACCCGCCAAAACGCCACCCGCCAACTGGGAAACAATATAACCGATTCCTTTGCCAATTTCGATACGCTTCGTGACCATAAACCCAATCGTTACAGCGGGATTTATGTGACCACCCGAAATATGGCCGGTGGCGTATACCATTATCATAATAGCAATACCATGAGCGAGGGCAATCCCGACAAGTCCAACAGCGCCATCCGTATACGAATTCGTTACAATCGCACCGGCACCGATAAAGCACAGAGTAAATGTCGCAATCAGTTCAGCCACATAGGCCTTTAAGTCTTTCATTCCTCTCCTCCTCGATTTTGTCGTTGAAATTTAGCGATTCAATTTAATATTTTTCAAGCGGAAACTCAAGCTAAATTTTCGTGGTTTAAACCAAGGTTTCCCTTCCAAAATAAACAAAAAAGGCTCTTAACGAGAAGAGCCTTGATTTCGATAAAAATATTTTTTTTACATCATTCCGAGTTCGTACCGCGCCACATCACTCATGAGGTCAGGCGACCACTGCGGTTCCCAAACAACTTCAACTTTAGCATTATTGACCTCCGGTAAACCTCTAATTTTCTGCTCGACTTCTCCAGGCAATGTGCCGGCAACCGGACAAGCAGGTGATGTCAATGTCATATTGACACTGACATTATTTGACTCATCCACATTAATATCATAAATCAAACCGAGTTCATATATATTCACCGGAATTTCCGGATCGTAACAGCCTTTTATAACTTCGACGACTTTTTCCTTGATGTCTTCCATTTTATTTCTCTCTTTAATAATCTTATTCTGTTGAAATTGCTTCGGTTCCATTTTCAATTGCCTCAAGCATGGTATGCCACGCCAACGCAGCGCACTTAACTCGAACAGGAAATTCTCGAACGCCGGCAAAAACGGAGAGTTTATCTAAACCTGTCAAATCCGCTTCAGTTTTACCGGTGATGATTCCCTGAAATTTCTTAAAAAGCTCTTTTGCCTCAGCCAACGATTTTCCTTTAAGTTCGCCCGTCATTACCGACGAAGATGCTTTTGAAATCGCACACCCGGAGCCCACAAAGCTAATGTCTTTGATGCGGTCATCCTCGATTTGCAAATACAGATTAATGCGGTCGCCGCAAAGAGGATTGTACCCTTCCGAAGTGTGACTGGCGTTTTCCAGTTTCTTGAAATTCTTCGGATTCCTATTATGATCCAGAATCACTTCCTGATATAGTTCTCTTAAATCTTCCATTATTAGTTGAATAAATTGAGTCCGTGATGAATGCCCTCGACCAGACGGTCAATCTCTTCTTTGGTGTTGTAAAAAGCGAAAGACGCTCTCGTAGTGGCCGGCACATTAAATCGCTCCATGACCGGTTGCGTGCAATGATGCCCCGTTCGCACCGCGATGCCCTGCCTATCGAGTATAGTTCCCATGTCATGCGGATGAATATTGTCTAAAGTGAACGAAATCACCGGGGCTTTCTTTGCCGCCGTTCCGATTAACCGCAAAGATTTGATGGACGACAACTCTTCAGTGGCGTACTTTAGCAACTCCACTTCATGTCGGTGAATGTTTTCATAGCCTATTTCTGACACGTAATCGATAGCTTTCCCAAGCGCTACCACACCTGCAATGTTCGGCGTGCCCGCTTCAAATTTATGCGGCAACTCGTTGTAGGTTGTCTTCTCGAATGTAACCGACGTAATCATTTCCCCGCCGCCTTCATAGGGAGGCATTTTTTCCAAAAGATCTTCCTTGGCGAATAAAACCCCAACGCCGGTAGGCCCGAAAAATTTATGGCTGGAGAAAGCAAAAAAGTCACAATCCAAATCTTGCACATTAATTTTTTGGTGCGGGACAGCTTGAGCGCCATCGAGTAGAACAGGGACATCGTGGGCATGTGCCCCTGAGATGATCTGTTGCACTGGATTAATCGTTCCGAGTGAGTTAGAAGTATGGACAACCGCAACCAATTTGGTTTTGTCATTTAGAAGCTTGAGATATTCATCAAAGATGATTTCGCCGTCATCATTGATCGGAATAACCTTCAGTTTCGCGCCGATCGATTCGCAGAGTAATTGCCAGGGAACGATGTTGGAATGATGTTCCATATTTGAAATAATAATCTCGTCACCTGCTCTGATGTTTTCGCGACCATAAGTTGAAGAAACCAAATTAATCGCCTCTGTCGTTCCGCGCACAAACACAATTTCACGTATGGATTTCGCGTTGATGAGGTCTCTTACCTTCTCCCTCGTTTCTTCATACTTCCTCGTGGCAAGCTCGCTGAGATAATGCACCCCTCGGTGAATATTAGCATTTTCTCCGGAATAGTAGTTGCTGATCGCGTCAATAACAGCTTGCGGTTTCTGGGAAGTGGCGGCGTTGTCCAAATACACCAGCGGATTCCCGTGCACCCGCGTTTGCAGAATCGGGAAATCCTCGCGAATTCGTTCAACATCAAATCCGGCTATAGGTGTACTGACTGGTTTTTCTAAAACAACGCTATCGAGTAATTCTTCCATTTAAGATTTAAGTGCTTTTGTAAAACGTTCGATAATGTGCGCGTCCATCCGCTCGCGAACCTCCTCTATTTTAATGTTTTCCAGAACGTCGCTAATAAAAGCGTGCCGCAGCATTGCGCCCGCCATTTCCTCACCAATGCCTCTTGCGCGCAAATAAAACATGGCTTCGTCATCGAGCTGGCCAATGGTTGCCCCGTGGGTACATTTAACGTCATCGGCAAATATTTCCAACTGCGGCTTGGCGTTAATCGAGGCGTCGTCGGTCAACAAAAGCGTTTTGTTGGATTGCAGCGCGTTGGTTTTTTGCGCATCCGGACGCACTATAATCTTGCCGTTAAACACACCGCGAGCTTTGTCGTCGAGAATACCTTTGTAAAGTTCGTTGCTGAAACAGTGTGGCTTTGCATGATCGATAAACGTGTGATTGTCAATATGTTGCGTCCCCTGCCCGAGAAAAAATCCAAACAAATGGGATTCGCAGTGCTCATCATTCAACAAAACATTTAGATTGTTGCGAACTAATCCGCCTCCCAGGTCGATGTTGACCGTCCTATAAACACTTTGCCGCTCCTGCTGTACTTGCGAATTTGAGATATGAAAGGCATTTATACTTTCTTCCTGAAGTTTTATGTGATCGATAATCGCGCACTCGTCAACAAAAACTTCGGTTACCAAGTTGTTGAAATAAGTTGTATCTGACAATGAATGGAAGCTCTCGATGATTTTCACCTGGCTATTTTTCCCAACAATAAACAGGTTGCGTAGGTGCGAAACAAGCTCCGTGTCCCCATCTGAAATATATATCAAATGAATAGGGTCTTCTATTACTTTATTATCGGTCACAAAGATAAATGTGCCATCATTCGTAAACGCGGTATTGAGAGCAGTAAAGGATTCATCTTCAAAACTCACGTAACGACCGAGATGTTTATAAACGAGGTCGGCATGATTTACCATGGCATTCCGAAGACTGCTGACGATGATGTCATCGCTGTTTAGAGCAATATTAGAGAGCTCTTCCGAAAAAAGACCGTTGACAAAAACAACTAAATTTTCTTTAAGCGTATCAAAAGTAAAATCGCGAAGTACCTCCTTCGGAACCTTTGCCACTTCAGTTGGCAGCTTAAACTTGTGTTCCAGCATGGGTGCAACGTTGGTATATTTCCACTCTTCGTGGCGCGGAGTTGGAAAGCCCAGCTCGGAAAATTTTGAAATTGCCGACCTGCGCACTTCATGGAACGGAGTTTCCCTGCTTCCGTTCAGACTCTCTTCAAACAACTCAAAATTCGAAATGTACCACTGTTTTATATCTGTTATTTCCATATTATTTTCGTTTTATTTAAATTATATTTAAGCAGCTACCGGCTCGCTTACATTGTCTTTGACCCAGTCATAACCCTGTTCGTCAAGTTTAAGCGCCAGTCCTTTGTCGCCCGACTTCACAATTTTACCATCAACCAGAACGTGGACAAAATCCGGAACAATGTAATTTAAGAGACGCTGATAGTGGGTCACAATGATGATTGCATTGTCCTGGCTTCGTAGTTGGTTCACACCCTTGGATACGATTTTCAAGGCGTCGATATCTAACCCGGAATCGGTTTCATCCAAGATGGCCAACTTGGGTTCGAGCAGTGCCATTTGAAAAATCTCGTTGCGCTTCTTCTCGCCGCCTGAAAAACCTTCATTAATTGAGCGGCTGAGGAGCTTTTCATCCATATTAACCAATTTGAGCTTTTCTCTCATGAGAGCAAAGAATTCCATGGCGTCGAGCTTTTCCTGGCCATGATGGTCGCGAAGTTCATTGAGAGCAGTCTTTAGAAAATTCGACATGCTCACCCCGGGAATTTCTACCGGATACTGGAATGCCAAAAACAACCCTTCTCTCGCCCGCTCTTCCGGTTTCATATCCAACAGATTCTGGCCGTTGTACAGAACTTCTCCAGCGAGTACTTCGTATTCTTCGCGGCCAGCCAGGACGTTTGCAAGGGTACTTTTTCCTGAGCCATTTGGACCCATAATCGCATGAACTTCGCCTTTGTTTACTTCTAAATCAATACCTTTTAGAATTTCGTTTCCCTCAACCGCGACTTTTAATCCCTTTACCTTTAACATCTTTTCTTCTTTTTCTCCTTACTGATTTCGCTTTTTCATTTTCATGTGACTATTCATCCTTCGCCTATATTCAGAATGAAGAGTGTTTTTAACCCACACTACCCTCAAGACTAATCGCCAGCAATTTCTGTGCTTCGACGGCAAACTCCATGGGCAGCTCTTTGAAGACTTCCTTACAATATCCGTTCACAATCAAGCTCACCGCATTTTCGGTATCAATGCCGCGCTGATTGCAGTAAAAAATCTGATCTTCACCTACTTTTGTGGTGGTCGCTTCATGTTCTATCTTCGCGGATTTGTTGTGAACCTCTAAATAAGGAAACGTATGTGCACCGCATTTATCCCCAATCAACAGCGAGTCACACTGGGAAAAATTACGTGCGTTATCTGCATTCTTGGCCACCTTTACCAGGCCTCGATACGAGTTTTGGCCATGGCCAGCCGAAATGCCTTTTGAGATAATCGTACTTCGGGTATTCTTGCCAAGATGAATCATCTTGGTCCCGGTGTCCGCTTGCTGATAATTATTGGTTACTGCTACGGAATAGAATTCCCCGATCGAGTTATCCCCTTTTAAAATAACACTTGGATATTTCCAGGTAATGGCCGAACCGGTCTCAACCTGCGTCCACGAAATCTTGGCGTTGTCACCTGAGCAGATACCGCGTTTGGTCACGAAATTATAGATGCCGCCTTTGCCGTTTTCATCGCCCGGGTACCAGTTTTGAACAGTTGAGTATTTTATCTGTGCATCTTTGTGAGCAATCAACTCGACTACGGCTGCGTGCAGTTGATTTTCGTCACGCATCGGCGCTGTGCAACCCTCGAGATAACTCACATAAGCGCCTTCTTCAGCGATAATAAGCGTTCGTTCAAACTGCCCCGTATTCGCAGCGTTGATCCTAAAATAAGTCGACAACTCCATCGGGCAGCGAACGCCTTTCGGAATGTAGCAGAACGAACCATCGCTGAACACGGCGGAATTCAGAGTCGCATAAAAATTATCGGTGTAAGGCACAACCGAACCGAGATATTTTTTAACTAAATCGGGATGATTCTGAACTGCTTCGGAAAAAGAGCCGAAGATAATCCCGTGTTTGGAAAGCTCATCTTTAAAGGTAGTCGCAACTGAAACGCTGTCAATGATCGCATCAACTGCGACTCCGGAAAGGCGTTTCTGCTCATTTAAAGAAATTCCCAATTTGTCAAAAGTCTCGCGAATTGCCGGATCGACTTCATCGAGGCTTTTGAGTTCTTTCTTTTTCTTGGGCGCCGCGTAATAGTAGGCATCCTGATAATCGATGGCAGGATACTTGACATTTGGCCACTTGGGTTCGGTCATGGTCTGCCAGTGACGGAAAGCTTTGAGCCGCCATTCGAGCAGCCACTCCGGCTCATTCTTTTTACCAGAAATTAAGCGCACCGTGTCTTCAGTAAGACCTTTGGGCGCGAACTCCTCCTCGATATCTGTAGTAAATCCCCATTTATATTCGCTTTTTGTAAATTGTTCGATGGTTTCTTGCTCAGTACTCATATAGACTCCTTTTCCCTCAATTCATGCACTCGTCACAGCAGCCGAAGAATTCCAGCCTGTGATTCTTAACCCTATAATTAGTTGCCGCCTCAACCTTGCGATTTAACTCATCGTTGTGTTCTATCTCGATATCCTTGATCGCCCCGCACGACTCGCAAATAAAATGGTAATGCGGATTCACATTACCATCGTATCTATCAAATGTACTGCCGAATTTCAACTCTTGAATACACCCTTGCTCTACCAGAATGCTCAGATTTCTATAAACATTACCCAGGCTTAAAGAAGGAAATCCCGGCTTAAGCTTATCGTATATCCAGGATGCAGTTGGATGGCTTTTTGTAGACTTTAAAATCCCTAGGATTTTTTGCCGTTGTTTGCTTTTACGGTAATTCTTTTCTTGCAAGTTATCCATAACCAATCTTTCCTTATTCTTAAACACTGAAGCTGCTGCCACAACCGCATGTTCTCTGGGCATTTGGATTGACAAAATTAAATCCTGTGCCGGTTAGACCGTCAGAAAAATCAAGCTGCGTTCCGTTCAAATAAATAGCACTTTTCGGATCTATAAAAAACTTCACGCCGTCAAACTCCATAATTTTATCATCCGCACGAGGTTCTTTTACAAAGTCCAGGACGTAAGATAACCCCGAGCACCCACCCCCTTTTACTCCGACACGCAAGCCCCCATTTCCATCGGGGTGATCTTTCGCCATGATTTTCTTAACCTCAGCGATTGCTTTTGGAGTGACTGAAATCATCGCTCTTCTCCTAATTTAGATTTATCAAAGCAGCGTTAGCTCGCTGCATTTCAAGTTCATTATTAATATCCGCCAGAGTAATTCCTGACAGAAATATCTTGAACTGCTTTTGAATTACGTGAAACGGCTCGCTGATATTGCAATTCTCAAGTTGCCTGCAGTTACAATCAGGGTCTGTAACACACTCAACAAGCCCAACTGGCCCTTCAATCGATTCAATGATTTCCGAAAGCGAAATCTTATTGGCATCTTTCGCCAAAACATAGCCGCCATGCGCCCCCTGACACGAACCGACCATACCTTTGCGTACCAGCCTTTGCAGGATTTTAGCCATGATTTCCGTAGAAATGTTGTAGCGCTCGGCAATTTCTTTGGCACTGGTCACCGCATCCGCCGGCTGATTCAACATGTGCTTCAGTGCGATAATACCGTATTCGGATTTCTTGGTCATGCGTAACAAAAGCAAACTCCTAAACCCGACCGATATGGTCGGATTTAAATATAAAAAATTTTCAGCCAGATGTCAAGAGGAATTTACGCGATTTCATGTTGGGCAATTTTAGCACGTTGCGCTGCAACTTTCGATTTTAACGGATTGTCCGGCAGCAAAATTATAAACGTTCCAAGAGTTATAATTAATCCAGAGAGCCACACCAAATTTACCAGGGGATTGATATACACCTTGAAAACGGCGCTCTTATCATCGTTTGGCTGTGCCAGGACAACATACAAATCCTCCAGCAAAGTAGACCTCAAAACGACCTCCGTGGTGGGCTGTTCCTGCACGATATAGTAATGTTTATTCGGGTAAATGGTCTTGACCATCTTACCGCCTTTATAAACATCCATCTCGGCCTGCCAGACCACTTTGTTCGAGTCTTCAAAGGTTTTAAAACCTTTATAAGTCAGGGTGTAACTGCGAATCTGCATGGACTCGCCGGGTTTAAGATGAGCCTCTTTTTCCGTATCAAAAGCTTTACCGGTAAAGCCAACAAACATGACTACGATTCCGAAATGGACGATATAACCTCCGTAACGGCGTTTGTTTCTCTGCAAAAGCCGAATCAGTGCCACAAAGTACCCTTCCTGGTTCGTACGCATTCTCGCGCGGGCGCCACGATGAAATTCCGCAACGATTGTAGAGGTAACGAAAATGGATAACGTCAGCGAGACTAGGGCATAAAAATGCCGGATCCCAAATGCCAGCATAATAGTCAAACCGAGTAAAGACACCAAGATTGGTTTCAGGAAAAACTTCTTCATAAGATTTGAAGAGGTCTTGCGCCAGGCGACCAACGGCCCAACCCCGGTTAGTAAGAGAAGAAACAGACCGATTGGAATGGTAACCTTATTAAAGAACGGTTCCGCAACCGTTATTTTCACCCCGCGAATTGCCTCGGTGACTATCGGAAAGATCGTTCCCCAGAATACCGCAAAAAGGGCACCAAGAAAAATCAGATTATTGATCAAAAAGGCAGACTCCCTGGAAATGACAGAGTCGAAATGCTGGGTGGTTTTCAATTGCGGCAGTCTTTTGATAATTAACAGGACCGGAACAAAAATAAGTAAAACCAAATAGCCGACAAACCATGGGCCAATTTCAGATCGAGCAAATGAGTGCACCGAAGAAACCACGCCGCTGCGAGTCAAGAATGTCCCGAAAATACAAAGCACGTAAGTCAGAAGAATCAGCGACATATTCCACACTTTCAACATATTCTTCTTCTCTTGAATCATGGTGGAGTGAATAAAGGCAGTCGCTGCTAACCATGGCATGAGAGCCGCGTTTTCAACCGGATCCCAAGCCCAGTAACCACCCCAGCCAAGCTCCATGTAAGCCCACTTGCCGCCCAAAATCATGCCAATTCCAAGAAAGAACCAAGGCACTAAAGTCCATCGCCGAATTGTCTTCAGCCATTGACTATCGAGCCGCCCGCTGATCAATGCGGCGAGTGCAAATGCAAAAGGGATGCTAAAACCAACAAAGCCCATATATAAAATAGGCGGATGAATAGCCATGGCCGGATGCTGCAACAAAGGATTTAAGCCCCGTCCATCTGGGGCTGCATATGGAATTGAATTTGCGGGCTGCATAATCGCCTTAATTACCTGGGTGGTGCCCTCAAGTTGCCAGAGTTTTTCAAACGGCTGGGAAACGAAAACGTTTAATGCGATAAAAAACATGGCGCCGCCCATGAGAACAGCGACCACGTACGGCATCAACTCGCGATTTTTATGTCGATTTAAATAAACGGCTAAAGCTGCAAAAACAGTAAGTAGCCACCCCCAGAAAAGCAGAGAGCCCTTTTGACCTCCCCAGAGCGAGGCAACCGTATAAAAAGTGGGCATGGCCCGATTTGAGTAACCGACAACATACTCATTATGAAAATCATGAGCGAAAATCTGCTGCCACAAAGTGAAAACCGCCAGTGTCACCAGAAACATGACGCCAAACAAAGCATGCTCACCAGATCTCGTCAAATCCTCGCGATTTTTTCGCGCGCCATAAATAGAAACAAATATGGAGTAACCCGCACAAGTGAGGGCTAAAATGAGCATTAAATGTCCAATATCAACCATTTGACGTCCTTAATTGGTACCTTCCAACTCGTCGATGTGTTTGGAAGGATCGTAATTCTTGATATCATATTCCTGACCGGTCTCATATTTTGAGGGACACTTAGCCATCAGAATTTGGGCATCGAAATACCCTTCCCGCTGGTATTTTCCAACGACCAAAACTTCGGCGCCATCTTTAAAAGTGTCGGGAAGCACTTTTGCATAACGCACTGCCATTTCCTGGCCCGCGTCTTCAATGACAAAATTGACTTCCAGGCTATTCTGAGACCTTTGCAGCGTTCCGGGGACAAGAAACCCTTTGACACGCAATCCCTGGTCGAAAGCAGCTTCACCCATCGCTTTGACCTCTTTTATCCCGATAGAATACTGCATTTCACCCTCGAAACCGCTGAGGGTCAGCCAAATCAGCAGACCGGAAATAATGGTGAATGCAAAAGTTATTTTTATTTTTTTCTTAGCCATGAATTCTCCGTCTTTGTTTAATCCGGAACACTCAAAATGTCGATTTTATTTCAATCGAAAGTCAAAACAATTGTTCTTTAATCCAAAATCGTACCAAACAACTTTAGCCTAATCTCTTCGAAAAATGGAAATCTTTCTCATTTTTAAGGCACCTTCTTACTTTCGCGAAAGGCTAGGCATAGCTGACGGCACGGGTCTCCCGAATAACAGTCACTTTAATTTCTCCTGGAAACTCAATGTCCGACTGAATCTTCTTTGAAATATCCCTTGCTAAAAGATCGGCTTGTGCTTCGGTAACTTTATCCGGCTGCACAATGACCCTGACTTCGCGTCCAGCGGAAATCGCGTAGGCCTTTGCCACCAAATCAAATGAGTCGGCCACTTTTTCGAGATTTTCAATCCTGCGGACATAGCCGTCCAACGTGTCGCGGCGTGCGCCGGGACGTGCCCCTGAAATCGAATCGGCGGCGCCAACCAAAACCGAAATCAATGAAGTCGCAGGTTCATCTTCGTGGTGAGAAGCAATCGCATTGATCACGACAGAATTCTCGTTATACTTCTTGGCGATTTCAATGCCGATCTGGGTGTGAGTTCCTTCCATATCCTGACTCATCGCTTTACCGATATCATGCAGCAGTGCCGCCCGCTTTGCTAATCTGACGTCCATCTTTAGTTCTTCAGCCATCGCACCGCATAACATGGCAACTTCTTCCGAGTGCTTCAATACATTTTGTCCATAACTGGTGCGGTATCTCATCCGGCCTAAGATTTTAATGAGCTCGGGGTGCATCCGGCCAACCCCAACTCGTGCGATTGTCTCGTTCCCGGCACGCCAAATGCTTTTACTCACTTCTTTTTCAGCATTTTTGACAATCTCCACGATCTTTTGAGGATTGATCTTGCTGTTGGCAATTATTTTCAGAAGGGACAGCCGGGCAATTTCCCGGCGAACCGGATCAAAACCGGACAAAACGACGGCTTCAGGAGTGTCATCGACAATGACTTTTACATTGGTGGCTTGTTCAAATGCTTTGATGTTGCGCCCATCCCTGCCGATGATTCTTCCCTTTAATTCATCAGAAGGCAGGGGGACCACAGAAACCGTTGTTTCCAGACAGTGATCAGCTGCGTTTTTCTCAATGGCCATGGTTATAATTTTTCGAGCTTCCTTTGTCGCATTTTCTTTAGACTTATCCACCAGATCTTTATAAATGTCCGCGGCTTCGGCCTTGTAATCGCGTTTAAGATTCTCCAGTAAAAGTTCTTTGGCATCCTCTAAGCCAACCTGGGAAATGCGGGACAAGGCGTTATTCTGTTCACGGATAATGCGATTGAGTTCAGATTCCTTTGTGCCCAGGGCTTCCTTTTGTTCCTGCAAATTCCTCTCACCTTGCTTTAATCTATTTGCCCTCTGATCTGCTTCGTTTTCCTTGTGGCCAAGTTGTTTTTCTTTTTCGAGAAACTCATGCTCCACTTGATCTAGCTTTTTTTGTCGATCCTTCAAGCGGTTTTCTTGTTCATCCCGGACATTGAACCATTCTTCTTTTGCCGCAAGAACATATTTCTGTTTGGTCCGCTCGGCTTGTTGGGTGGCTTCAGCCATAATTTCATCGGCCTGTGACCGGGCATTGCTTATACTACTCTTCTTGATTAAAACAGAAGCAAGAAAACCAACACCTAAACAAATGAGACCCATTATAATACTTGTTAACGTAATTTCCATAATGTCGATGGCTTGGCTATTCAGACAGAATTAATTTTCAAGCCAAACATTTGCCTCCTTCTGCTTTTTGGGTACCTGACTTTTATTATTCTTGCTGTTGCAGGAATCCAGGTATTTCCCAATCGTTTTACCCATGACCTCCATGTTATTTCTTATTTTATTGCCGGCACAAACTGGATTTGACCAAATACATTCAACTCCTTTGCAGTAATCCAGGCGAAGATCACAACCTTGCTGGCGCTGGTAAGTTGCTGACGACATCATGTTTCTGGTTATATCTTCCCGGCGAAAATCTCGCTTCTGTGTCAGAAAATGAATTTCAATTAACTTGTCCCACACAAACTGATGCGCCTCAACGAGCTGCTTACTCGTAAAGCTTTCCAAAACCGAACGAATCGGCTTGCGATTAAAAATGGTGGTCAATAAATCCAACTTTTGACTGACCTTCAAAGCTTTGTTTTGTTGCTCTTCCATTTGCAGGTTTTACTTCAAACCGGACTTCTGAAAATTAAAAGTACGAATCCTGTAGATTAAAATCAAGGTAATTCGGGATTGAAGTTAAAGCGGAATCCCAATTAAAAAAAACAAAACCTGTCCGAAAGTCTCCCCCATTAAAACGAGGATAATTGTAGCATATAAAATTCCGGTCGCTGATTGTGTGGCCCGCATTTTTGTTGATTTCCATACCATGATTCCAAATACTAAAGGAACAATTAATCCAAAAATAATTCTGCCGATAAAAATGTAACCGCTGCCGTTAAGGCTTAAAATCGCATCGACCAGTTCCCCGCCTTCTTTTATTGCAAAAAATGTGAGAATATTCAGCCCAATTAAGACGATTCTTAACAGAACAGATGATATGTAAATCATGGCGCTGTTTTTCAGGGGCGCCAGGCTCAATTTATGCTGGACTAAATACCAGTGCCCGGTTATCATGGCACCCAAGACAGAGCCCAAAATCAAAGCGCCCCCGATCCCATTCGCAACGAACAAAGCAATCATGGTTGAGTCAGGCAGCAGAGGTTGATAAATGGCAACGGTATAACTGGAAATTCCTAAAATACCAAGAATGACGCTGAGAGCTATAAGTGGTTTATGTAAGCGCGGATGAATTATATTGTAAATAATAAGAAGAAAAGAGGTCGATAAAAAGAAAACATACGTTAATCTTTGTGCAAGGTTGGTATCATCATTAAACAGAGAAAAAAAACCAATGTCGCCAAATGGTTTAGCAAGCAGCGCAAAAACGATTAACGCACAAGCCACTAATGTTGTGACACGAAAATAGAGTTTACCAATTTCTTTAAGGGAAATAAAAAGAATCGTGAACAGTAAACCGACGGAAAAATGAGTGAGAAGAAAAACAAAAATGAGTTTCAGCATTTTTAATTTAACAAGTCTTCAAATCCGGGAAGGAGGTTATTTCGAATGGGCATGCGATCTTTAAAGGTTTCGAAGATTTTATGCGTGTGTGAAATGACTTCTTCACCGTAGCCCCAGCAAAACAGAGTGTCGGGAATTGGGGATTTAAAATCAACGGTAAAAAACCCTTTCGGGTAGATGCCCAAAGCCGAGATTTCTTGAGACCATTCTTTTAAAATTGCTGCAGTCTCTTTTTCAAACTTGCGTTGAGCAAGGGCATTATCATCAATTTCCTCAGATTTCATGCGCATTTTTGCATCTTCCAAAGACTCCGCTGCTATTGCAGTAATCTTTATAACATCCGGCAGAAGTAAATTTGCCTCCTGCAGCGAAAAAATGCGGAAGCCGTCATCTCTGTCGTAAAGGTTCATTCAAGAAATCCTGATTCAGACAAAAGCCGAGTGGCCGGTTATGTACTCACCCACAATCAATGTGTGGATATCATGAGTACCCTCATAAGTAATCACCGTTTCCAAATTGCACATATGCCGCATGGCTTGATAATCATCGGAAATTCCGTTTGCTCCCAAAACCTGCCGGGCAAGCCGGGCAATTTCAAGAGCGTGGTAAACATTATTGCGCTTGGCAAGGGAAATTTGCACGTGAATTTGCTTTGTTCCCTTATCTTTAAGCCTGCCCAATTGTAAGGCCAAAAGTTGAGCTTTCGTAATTTCACTAAGCATGTAAACGAACTTTTCTTGTACCAGTTGGTGTGCGGCAATCGGCTTACCCGCAAACTGAATCCGGCCTTTTGCGTATTCAAGCGCCTCTTCATAACAAGCCATCGCAGCCCCGATCACTCCCCATGCGATTCCAAAACGCGCCTGAGTTAAACACATCAGCGCGTTTTTTAAACCAATCGTCTCCGGCAAAAGGTTTTCTTCCGGAATTAAACAATTTCCGAAAAATAATTCAGCAGTATCGGACGCCCGCAGCGAAAGTTTGCCATGCACAGCTTTTGATGTAAAGCCTTCCGTGCCTTTTTCCACCAGGAACCCTCGAATGCCATCCTCTGTTTTTGCCCAAATGACCGCTACATCAGCCAGCGAACCGTTGGTGATCCACATTTTGCTGCCGTTGAGCAACCAGCCGTTTTTGGTTTTTTCAGCGCGGGTTCGCATGATGCCGGGATTCGATCCGGAATCCGGCTCGGTGAGCGCAAAGCAACCGACCGCTTCGCCGCTTGCCAGTTTCGGCAGCCATTTTTGCTTTTGCTCCTCGGAACCAAATTGGTGAATGGGATACATTACCAGGCTGCCTTGCACAGAGGCAAAACTTCGCAAACCGCTATCGCCTCGTTCCAATTCCTGATTAATCAAACCGTAGGCAACATTATTCAAACCCGCACAGCCATAGCCTTGCAGGTTTGACCCCAGAAGTCCAAGTTTACCAATTTTAGCAATTAATTGAGTGGGAAAGGTTCCGTCTCGATAATTGTCGCGGATAACAGGCACAACCTCGTCATCCACGAACTCGCGAACAGTCTGGCGGATCAAGCGCTCTTCATCGGAAAGAAGATCGTCGATTTGATAAAAATCTGTACCCTGGAATTTTGGCACGGGTCAGCAAACCTCGCTCAAAACTGAGGTTGAATTATCGGCTAAAATCAAATTGGGTCGGTGCTCGCCGAACAACGTATTCGCTGTCGCGTTATAAAGCTCGACCTCAATTAAGTCACCGGCCGAAAAAGCGCCGTTGGCAAAAATAACGGTTTTGTTCGCCTCAATCCGTCCCATCCATTCGGCAGAATTTTTTTTACTAGGGCCTTCAACCAAGACTTCAAAACGTTTGCCGATGATGGCTTTATTCTTTTTAAACGAAATTGATTTTTGCAGCTCATTTAACCGAACAATGCGCTCGGTTTTTTTTTCGGCTGAAACATCGTCCGGATGTTTCTTGTAAGCGATCGTATTCTTTCGCTCTGAATATTTGAAAATGAAGGCCGAGTCAAATTCGACCTCTTTCATCACTTGGCAGGTATCCTCAAAATCGGCATCGCTTTCCGAAGCAAAGCCGACAATGATATCCGTAGTCAAAGCAATGTCGGGAATTGTCTCGCGGATTTTATCCACTAAATCGAGAAACTCTTTTTGAGTATAAGTTCTGGCCATCATTTCCAGAATTCGGCTATTGCCTGATTGCAGCGGCAAGTGGATGTGATTGCAAATCTTCGGATTCTCCGCCATAACTTTTAAAAATTTCTCCGGAAAATCCTTTGGGTGTGGCGAAGTAAATCGCACACGATAAATGCCATCAACATCAGCCACTTGCTGCATCAAATCAGCAAAGTCTACGCCGTTATGGCGGAATGAGTTTACATTCTGCCCTAAAAGGGTCACTTGTTTAAATCCATCCGAAACCAATTTTTCTGTCTCCCTGACCACACTTTCCGGATTGCGGCTTCTTTCGCGCCCGCGCGTGTAGGGTACGACACAAAACGTACAAAAATTATCGCAGCCGCGCATCACGGCAATCCACGCATTGACGCCTGGAACCCGTTCCGGATAAACGTCGCTGTAATCTTCAAATTCGGACAGGTTGAAATCATATTTCTTTTTGCCGTTATTCAAAACGGAGTCGATCATACTTGGCAGACGTTTGTAGCTATCAGGTCCAGCGAAAATATCTATCATGTTTTCGCTTCGTTGCAGATTGCCACGGAGATTTTGGGACATGCAGCCAAGTAGTCCCACAATCACGTTTTTATTTTTTTCTCTCAAGTGCTTTATTTCACCCAAGCGACCATAGATTTTGGCATGGGCGTTTTCACGGATCGCACAGGTGTTTAGAAATACGACATCGGCTTCGGATTCTTTATTTGTAAATTCGTACTGATGTGTGGCTTTCAGAATCGACCGAATGAGCTCGGTATCGTACTCGTTCATCTGGCAGCCGTAGGTTTCGATATAAACTTTTTTCATTTAACTGGTAAGTCCTAATCTAATTAATAAGTATTTAAAATTTCCCCGATCGCTAAATTTTTTTGACTGATTTCTTTCAATTCTACCTCGACAAACTCGTTTGATAAATCGCAATCCGTCGGTACGCCTACCTTCACGTAATTGTCCGTAAACCCTTGAAACCAACCCGGCTCATTTTGCTCTTCCATCAAAACTTTTACGCTCTTACCTAATTGCTGTTGGTAAAAATGCGTTTTCTTTTCCCTGGATAAATTTCTTAAAATTTCGCTGCGTTCTTTTTTTGTATGCACCTCTACTTTATCTTCAATTTTAACTGCCGCGGTACCTTTTCGTTCCGAAAAAGGAAATACATGAAAATATGCAAAAGGCAATTGCTCTAAAAGCCGGTGGGTATTGGCAAACTCCGCTTCGCCTTCCCCTGGAAACCCCACCATGACATCGGTTCCCAGACAAACGTCCGGGATGCGGTTGGCAATCATTTCCAAAAACTTCACATACTCGGCTACGTTGTAAAGTCTGCGCATGTTCGCCAAGACCGAGTCATCACCGCTCTGGAGCGGAATATGAAAATGGCTGCAGAGCTTCTCAGATTCAGCCATGTGTTCAACAAGTTCTATGGAAATCGTTGTCGGCTCAATCGAGCTGATGCGAATGCGCTCCAAACCATCGATAGTTTCGAGCATTTTAACAATATCTAGAACGGTTTTTCCTTCAAATTCATAAGTTCCGATGTTAACGCCGCTGAGCACCAGCTCTTTGTGGCCACGTGCGACCAACTGAATCGCCTCGCGCTGAATATCCCAGAATGCCCGGCTGCGACTCCGGCCCCGTGCAAATGGAATCACACAAAATGTACACATAAAATCGCAGCCATCCTGCACCTTTAAATTGGCGCGCGTTGCGTGCTCGTAATTTCCGACAGAACTGATCGTAAACGGCGTCTTGCTGATTTTACTTCTCCGAATGATGGGTTCGGGCAATTTCTGCGGGATGTCGATGAAATCCGCCACTGCCATTTTTTCTTCCGTGCCAACAATCAAGTCAATGCCTTCGATCCTCCTGAGTGCCTCAGCGCCCATTTGGGCATAACAACCGACGACAGCAACAAAAGCATCGGGAGAACGCTTCAGCACCTGACGCACCAATTGGCGGCACTTGGCGTCAGCTTGTTCGGTCACCGTGCAAGTGTTGATGACACAGACATCCGTTGGCTGACCGTATTCAACGATCTCATAGTTTCGCTCTTTAAAAGTATTACTAATCAAAGAAGTCTCTGCCTGATTTAAGCGACAGCCAAGGGTGTAGAATGAAGCTTTGTAAATGGGTTTTTTCATCATCATCTTCTTCTTTTCGTATTCTACCAAAGCCCTGCTCTCTTGTCCCAACAGAGGAAAAGCACTGAAGAACAAAAAATTAAAGCACAAATAAATCCAACTTGAATAATTCATGAACCACAGAGACACAAAGGCACAGAGGATTGATTATATTGGAGATATTGAACATTTGTCAGCGTAATTAATTTCGATTTCAAAAACTTTGTTTTGAACACACTCTCGTTATAAATCTTTTATTCTCTGTGTCCCTTCGGCACGCTCAGGACAGGTTTAGTGCCTCTGTGGTAAAATTTTATGAATAATGCAGGCTAACTGTCATAATGAATATTAATCCAGAGGAGAGCAAAACTCACCTTTTTTTCTACAAACAATTTCTCTCTTTTGATTTTTAACAAATCCGCTGACTCACCGTACATCTGTTTCAAAACTGCTTCGGGCCGGACATTGCCTTGACTGCCCGTCGACAAAATCATGCACAAATGCAAGGGTTGTTTTCGAATTCACCCCTGCCAATTGATTTATTAACGGTTTCATATCCTCTGCCCTCGTTCTTCATTCGTTGCCCAAATAACGCACGGGTTTTGAACGGATTTTAAAATATCTTGGTATCTGCGGGGCATTTCAATATTTTCCTTTATTGCAAGGAAAATTCAAAAAAACAAAAATGTTATTTTCGACTCTCTCCATTGACCTTATGAATGACAACGGCTGAAACTTTGGGGTTCCCTTCTGCTTTGGTCACATAGAGATCCAGGTCCAAACGATCGCTGCTATCCGTGAAGTCAACACGAGCGAAATAGTCACCTTTTTCTGTCGGCTGCCCCGGTTCGTTAAGGAACATAACTACTCCACCAATCCCCGCAATCTTTTCAAATTCTCAATGTCCATATCGTTTTTCGGGCCTTTCGGCGTTTCTAAAATCATCGAGACATCTGTGAAACGTGAATCATTCATGAGAAACTTAAATGCATCAATACCAATCTCGCCCTCTCCGATATGTTCGTGACGGTCTCTCCTGCTGCCAAATTCCTTTTTCGAATCGTTGACATGAATCACGCTCACTTGCTCGCAGCCGATGATTTTGTCTAGTTCGGATACGGTTTTTTCATACCCTTCTTCGCTGCGCAGCTCATAGCCCGCTGCGAAAATGTGGCAGGTATCCAAACACACTCCGATTCGTTTTTGAGCCTCGACTTTCGATTTCATTGCCGCAAGTTGCTCGAAGGTGTACCCTAAGTTGGTACCCTGTCCGGCGGTGGTTTCGAGCAGAATCTTCAGTTTAAAATCAGGACACTTATCGAACACAAAATTAAGGCTTGCAGAAATTCGCTGAAGACCCTTCTGCTCACCCTCGTCGAGATGCGATCCGGGATGAATAACCAAATACGGAATCCCCAAAGCTTCTGCCCGCTCCATTTCCGCGATAAAATTCTGCCGCGAAAGGTACAGCTTCTGTTTATCAAAACCGCCAAGATTAATCAAGTAAGAAGCATGCACACAAACCGCCTTCACCCCCGTTCGCTTTTCCTCTGCCTTAAATTGTTCAACTTCCTCATCCGTCAGTGGTTTGACCCGCCACTGCTGCTGGTTCTTGGTGAAAATCTGGATAACTTCACAGGTGACGTCTTTGCCGTTTTGAGGGGCGTTAAAAATGCCACCGGTGATTGAAACGTGAGCACCGAATTTCATAGAATCATATCTGACAGGATAACTGGATGAACAAGATTTGTAATTTCACCTAACCTGAACAATTCATAAACCGCAAAGCAGAGTATTGAAAAAGTAAAAAATTAAATTCATTTTCAGTTATTTTAGTAAAACTCTGTCTGAAAACAAAATTTCTTATATCTAACCCGTTGTGCGCATTAGCGCTAAAAGTCTCCCTATTGGCAAGAACTTGCCAATAGGGTAGTGGATGTGTGGTGTTTGTCGTATGAAAGGTCTTTATTCAACCAATTCTCATGGGTTTCTTCAATGAAAATGAGGCAAATCTCTAAATTTTCCACATTTTTGTAGTAAAATAGACATTTTAAATTAATGCGCACAACGGGTTATATCTTATATGTTCTTAGCGTCTCAGCGCCTCTGCGGTGAAATGTTTTTTATTTAATCCGGTTCATCCCGTCAGAAATTTATCCGAGTCAAACGATTTCTGAGACACTAAGATTCAATCACTCCTAGTTTCGAAAGGAGTTTTTCAAAGAACGGGATTGGATTTTTCAGTGTACCATTAGATTTCTGTTTGAGGTAGCTGGTTACCGCCATCAAAAAGAAACAGACCAAAAAGAGAGCGCCGTAAATTCCGAATAATATCAAATCAGAGGTCGTAAATGCGGTTAAAAGCTCTTTAGACTTGTTCCAGATTTTTAAAAAGAAGAAAATACAGCCGATAAATGCGAGGGCCTGCACAAGCCAGCGAAAATTGATTTTCATTCCTGCGCCTCGAGCCACCTTTCCGCATCGATGGCAGCCTCACACCCCATCGCCGCCGCTGTGATCGCCTGGCGATAGCGGGTGTCAACCACATCGCCGCCGGCGAAGACGCCTTCAACATTGGTGGCGGTGTGCTTCGTTGGCAAGATGTAGCCGGCATCGTCCAGGTCAATTTGGCCCTTAAAGACCTCGGTGTTGGGAACATGCCCGATCGCCAGAAAGACCCCGTCGCAGGCGAACTCGGCCGTCTCACCGGACTTGGTGTCTTCGAGGAGGACGCCGGTCAGCTTCGAGGGCTCGCCAAGATATTGTTTGATAGTTTTATTCCACAGGAAGTCAATCCTCTCGTTCTTCCTGGCACGGTCCTGCATGATCTTGGAAGCCCGGAGTTCCTCGCGCCGGTGAACGACTGTAACCCGGCTGGCAAATTTAGTCAGAAAAGTAGCCTCTTCCATTGCGGAGTCACCGCCGCCGGTGATGACAACGTGCTGCTCGCGGTAGAAGGCTCCGTCGCAGGTGGCGCAAGTAGAAACACCGCGGCCCATGAAGTCACCCTCGATGCCAAGCCAGCGGGCGCTGGCGCCGGTGCAAATGATGACAGCCTTTGCCTGCACGGTTTTTTCATTATACTCGACCACGAAAGGTCGCTTCGAGAAATCAACTTTAGTGGCATATTTTTGAATACATTCGGCGCCGAATCTCTGCGCCTGTTTACGCAGCAGGTCCATCAATTCAGGACCCTGCACGCCCTCCGGAAACCCGGGATAGTTTTCGACGTCCGTGGTCAGCATAAGCTGGCCGCCGGGAATCTCAACCCCCATGCCTTCGCCTTCGAGGATGAGCGGCTCGAGGTTGCCCCTGGCAGCATAAATGCCGGCCGTGAAACCGGCTGGCCCGGAACCGATGATAACGATATTTCTAACATCCGGCATAGAAGTAATTGTCTCCTTTTAAAAATATTTTTTTCTCGTTCATAGAATTCTAACAGCACGAAAATAATGCATATTTCATGTAAATGCAAGCAAAATTGTAATTCGCCGCAAGTTGGTTAAAAACATTTGGATTTTGGGGGAAATGGTGTTAAATTTAGTAACTTGTGCAGTTATAACGTCTGCAGTAAAATTTTTAAGTTCATCATGACTTCTGCAAAATGAGTTAAATAAAGCACTTGCCAATATTGAAATCATCAGAAAAGAAGACGAAAGACTTAAATCGCTAATCAAAAGTTTCAACATGAAGGCAACAAAGAACATTTTGATAAAGTAAATGAGTAGTTTCAGAAGATGAAACTCTCAAAAGCGAAGAAAAAATAAAAATATTCAGAGGCTATTTTAAAGGAAGCAAAACAGAAACAAATCCCGCCAACTATCACGCGGCAGTTTCCGGGTTTCTTGCGGACATTGATCGCATGCAGTTAGATGTTCGCGAATATCTGAGCCTGCATCCAGCGGAGATTTCGACTCCTGTTTGAAATTTTAGAAGAAACATAATGAACCTGAATAATTTTGAACTTCCATTTCAGGCAAAAAACTTCAATACTGTCATGCCCGAGTAGTCGGGCATCCATTTCCTGCACTAAGTTATTGATTTGTTATGGATTTCAACCCGCGGAAATGACGCCTTTTGTGGTTTGTGCAATTACTCAACGCTAATAGCTATGCTAAAAACGCATTTAAAAGAAGGCAATTGGAACGAATCTGATACTGAAGCAACCCTCTCCCAAAACGGCCTGCAGCCTTTCTTTGAATTAGGAGAACAGCT
>SMVB01330582.1_pt1 | contig 22101 bp, 17 predicted proteins | sample 2456461 | NCBI WGS metagenome assembly SMVB01 (sample SAMN11095934, study PRJNA526329) | marine sediment metagenome | biome: Marine sediment; feature: Surficial sediment; material: Deep marine sediment; isolation source: Hadal surficial sediment | place: Pacific Ocean | collected 2014-05 | depth...
GACATCAGTGTCAGGACAGTAAATAGTTATTGAATTGTATAGTTATGTGCAAATGATCTATAGACTGAACAAACAACTCCTTCTCGATACGCTTTCTCAATGGAATCGTTTCCTCAACCGTAGGGTTCATCTAATTGCATGTGGTGGTACGGCAATGACCTTGCTCGGAATTAAGCCTTCAACCAAGAATGTCGATTTCATGATTCCCGACTTGAGGGAATATAGGAACTTGATAGGCAGGCTTCAGAAGCTAGGCTATGAACAGGTCACCAGTAGTGGTTGGAAACGAAATGGTGAGGAATTCCAGTTTGATGTTGTGCAGTAACTCGGTGAACATTTCGTAGGATTCACGTTTGTATTCCTGCATCGGCTGTTTTTGTGCGTAACCGCGCAGGCCAATACCCTGGCGCAGGTAATCCATGCTGGCCAGGTGGTCTTTCCAGTGCTGATCGAGCACGTTTAGCATCAATGCTTTTTCGAAATGCCGCATGACGTCTGTGCCGGTTTGTTCTTCCTTGGTCTGGAAATGTGTATCCACGGTTTCAATGATGCGTTCGCGCAGTACTTCCTCGTGGATCTGCTCGTCTTCCGCCAGCCAATCATTCACCGGAACTTTTACGCCAAACTCACCTTCCAGCGCTTTTTCCAGCGCCGGCACTTCCCACTGCTCGTCAATGCTTCCAGGAGGAATGTACTGGTCGATCACATCGTGGAATACGTCGTGCCGCATGTTAACGATGGTCTCGCCAATCTCCTCGGCTTCCATCAGTTCGTTGCGCTGAGAGTAAACAACCCGGCGCTGATCATTGGCCACATCATCGTAGTCCAGCAGGTGCTTGCGCACGTCAAAGTTGTGCGCTTCGACTTTCCGCTGTGCGTTTTCAATTGCCCGGTTCAACATCCCGGCCTCGATGGCCTCGTCTTCTTTCATGCCAAATCGCTGCATCATCGATGACATCCGGTCCGAGGCAAAAATGCGCATCAGGTTGTCTTCCAGCGACAGATAAAACCTGGAAGAACCTGGATCGCCCTGCCGGCCTGAACGGCCCCGTAACTGGTTATCAATGCGGCGTGATTCATGGCGCTCGGTACCAATGATGTGCAGGCCTCCCGAATCAATGACCTTTTCGTGCCGTTTTTGCCACTCGGTTCTGATCGTTTCTGTTTGTTCCGCGGGTATATCCTCTCCCAACTGTTCCAGTTCCGCTGCCAGGCTGCCACCGAGAACGATATCCGTGCCACGACCGGCCATGTTGGTCGCAATGGTCACCGAGCCGGGCGCGCCTGCCTGCGCCACGATGATGGCCTCGCGCTCGTGCTGTTTCGCGTTGAGTACCTCGTGGGTGATCTTGTCCTTTTTTAACATCGAGGACAACAACTCCGAAGTTTCGATCGACGTGGTACCGACCAACACCGGCTGGCCGCGTTCCCGGCAGTCCATGATGTCATCGATTATGGCCCGGTACTTGGCATCTATCTTCAGGAATACCAGGTCGTCCTTGTCATCCCGGATCATCGGTTTCGCGGTGGGTATAACAACCACTTCAAGGCTGTAGATGGACTGGAATTCATAGGCCTCGGTATCGGCCGTGCCGGTCATGCCGGCAAGTTTGTCGTACAAACGGAAATAATTCTGGAAGGTAATCGATGCCAGGGTCTGGTTTTCTTTTTGGATCGGCACGCCTTCCTTGGCTTCCACCGCCTGGTGCAGGCCTTCGGACCAGCGGCGCCCAGCCAGTGTGCGACCGGTAAATTCATCAACGATGACCACTTCGCCATCCTTGACGATGTAATCGACGTCTATTGCAAACAGGTGATGCGCCCGCAGGCCGGCATTCAAATGGTGTACAAGGCTCAGGTTATTGGCGTCATAAAGGCTGTCTTCGGCTTTCAGCAGTCCGGACTTGACCATTAATTCCTCAACATGCGCCATGCCGTCTTCGGTCAGAAACACCTGCTTCTGTTTTTCATCAATGGTGAAATCACCGGGGCCATACTCGCCTTCCAGCTCCGAAATAACCTCTGCCGGTTCCAGGTGGGGAATCATCTTGTTGATTTGAGTATAGAGCTGCGGGTTGTCTTCCGCCGGACCTGAGATGATCAGGGGGGTACGCGCTTCATCGATCAGGATCGAGTCAACCTCATCGACAATGGCGAAATAAAGACCCCGTTGCGCCCGCTGATCGGGTGAAAACGCCATGTTGTCGCGCAGGTAGTCAAAGCCCAACTCGTTATTGGTTGCATAGGCGATATCGCAGGCATAAGCAGCCCGTTTGGCAGCAGGGCTCATTCCCGGGACGACCACGCCAACGGTCAGGTCCAGCGCCTCGTAGATTGGCCGCATCCAGTCGGCATCCCTTCGGGCCAGGTAGTCATTGACGGTCACCAAGTGCACACCGCGGCCGGTGAGTGAGTTCAGGTAGACTGCCAGGGTCGACATCAGGGTCTTGCCCTCACCCGTCTTCATTTCTGCGATCAGGCCTTTGTGCAGCACCATACCACCGACCATCTGCACATCGTAATGCCGCAATCCGAGTGTCCGCTGAGAAGCTTCACGTACCAGGGCAAATGCCTCAGGCAAGAGATCATCCAGGCTTTCACCTTCCTTATGACGGCCGCGTAACTCGGTGGTTTTTGCTTTCAATTCCTCCTCAGAGAGACTTTTGACGGAAGGCTCAAGGTCATTGATGTCTGAAACAGCCTTGGACATTTTTTTGACCAGCCGTTCGTTACGGCTGCCGATGAGTTTTGTTATCAGCTTGTTCAACATTTGATTTATTTTCTATGAAAGCAGTGCTGCAAGGTATTCGGAGGTATTTGGGGGCTTGGCGGAGTCCAAACAAGCCAATAGCGGCAATATTTGGGTCTGGCGCTCCCTCGTATTAACGTAGCTGCCCGACAAATTTTGAGGGATTAATGCGGGCGCCATCGCGGAGGACCTCAAAATGCACATGGGGCGCCGATGCTCTGCCGGTATCGCCCATCAGTGCGATGACCTGGCCGGCCGTAACATGATCCCCTGCAGCCACGGTCAGTTTTTCATTGTGTGCAAAACGTGTTTGGTAACCATTACCGTGATCAATTTCTACCGTTTTACCGTATCCGCTGCGGTTTGCCGACCAGATCACCACGCCATTGGCTACGCTCAGGACGTCACTTCCCCTGGTACCGGCGAAATCCAGCCCACGATGTTGCACTCGTTCACCGGTGAAAGGATCGATGCGTTCGCCGAAGCCGGAAGATATCCAGCCCTTCCTGACCGGCCAGCCCTTGGGCATCAATTCATTTTCGATCCGGCGGTTCATCATCAGGAACTGCAAGGCGTCCAACTGGCTTGATTGCCGCCGCAACCTGACGCCTAAAGAGTTAATCGCAAGCCTCAGTTCGGGTTCGCTGGCTGCCCCGAGGGTTTCCGGGTCGGCAGCGCCACCAATCGGAACCGGTTCATTAAAATCAAATTCGTCAAGGGCGAGTTGGCCCATCTGCACCAGGCGTTCACCCAAAGCGTCCACACGAGTCGACGCAGCCTGTAATTCGGACAAACGTACAGCCAGAGCATTGACGTTCTGCTCGTTCTCCATGGAAAGCCGATCAATTTTTCGCTGCTGTAAATGGATTTCCAGTTGCAGCGCTGTAAACTCTTTTTGTAAGGACGGGGGAACCCCAACCGAACCTCTACCAGCCAGAAAGAGCAGAATGCCACAGCATGCAATTGCCGCGAACATCAGCACACTTCTTGCCCGGCCATTCCCTGGTAACGGGTTTAGCCGACTAAAAGTGGCTTTCAGTAATGTATCTGAAGTACCCTTCATCTATGACTCGTCTTCCTCAGTCCGGTAAAAATACGCAAGGCATCGCCCAGATCCTTGATAACCCTGATGCAGGCCTAAACACCCTACTCGAGCATGCCAATCACCTGATACATCTCGAAACTCTGCTCACTGACTTGCTCGATTCCGACCTTGCAGCTCATTTCCAGGTTGCAGCTGCCAGAAAAAACAGGCTGATACTGATTTCTCCCAGTGCCACCTGGGCCATGAAGTTGCGTATGCAGGCGCCTCGCCTGATCAGTTCACTTCACGCAGCAGGTTCCCGGCAAATCGAACATATCGACATCCGGGTTGCTCCACTTGCCCTGAAAACGGATAGAATCCGGTCAAAAAGACCGCTTTCGACCGCAGCAAAACAAGCCCTGGACCACATGTCTCACCTGAGAGACAAAACCAGCGACTGACACGCAAAAAGCGGCGTTCCATGCACGCGAACGGCGGATACTATCAAAAATCCGGGCAAATGTCGTGAATTAGGGTCAAGCCCGATGTAGACGGGCACTCTGTTCAGTTACAGTAATTCGCCCAGAACCGGGCCCCTTGCTCTGGAAACAGGGTTAGTTGACGTGTGCCGGGTGCGCGTAGGAAACCGGGATGGCTTCGGAATCGTCGAAAGTGACTTCTTCCCAGGCTGACGGCCTGTCAAGAAGTTCACGCAGCAACAGGTTGTTGAGTTCATGACCGGATTTATAACCGGAGAAGGCGCCAATGAGACCGTGCCCAAGCAGATAAAGGTCGCCGATGGCGTCCAGAACCTTGTGCTTCACAAATTCATCTTCGTAACGCAAGCCACCTTCATTCAGGACGCGGTAATCATCCAGAACGATGGCGTTATCCATGCTGCCGCCCAGCACCAGGTTTCTCTCACGCAACATCTCAATGTCGCGCATGAAGCCAAACGTACGGGCTCTTGCAATCTCTTTGAGATAGGAAGTGGTTGAGAAATCCACCGAAGCAAATGACAAATGTGATTTGAAGGCAGGGTGATTAAAATCAATTTTGAAAGATATGCGGAAACCATCATACGGTTCGATGCGGGCCCACTTGTCTTCTCCACGTACTTCAACCCGTTCCAGTATGCGGATAAATCGTTTTGCAGCAGTCTGCTGTTCAATTCCTGCAGACTGTATTAGAAATACAAACGGTCCAGCACTGCCATCCATGATCGGCACTTCTGCATTACTCAGGTCAACATAGGCATTATCAATTCCGAGACCTGCAAAAGCGGACATCAGGTGCTCCACTGTGGAAACCCTGACACCATCCTTTTCCAGGGAAGTGTTCATGCTGGTGTCGCCAACATTTGTCGCAAAAGCCGGGACCTCAACCACGGGATCAAGGTCTGTGCGGCGGAAAATAATACCCGTATTGACTGCTGCAGGACGCAGCGTCATAAAAACTTTTTCACCAGAATGAATGCCAACGCCGGTAGCGCGAATGACATTTTTGAGGGTGCGCTGATTAACCATATATGGACTCCTCATAGCCCTCAAAACCAGCGGCATATTAGCACATCAAAGTAGTGCTTCATAGCCACTTTTCGGTATTTGGGCAACAACTGTTGTAATTTAACAACATTTTAACCTGGCTATAACATTTCCATTACTCTGGTGGCTCTGGTAACCGAAAAACCCCGATCTGGATAAAGTGCTCTGCCATCCTTATCAAGCACTGACCGGTACGGCGAGTGTGGTTTTCCGGTTACCGAACCTGCACCCACGGAGAGGCGGGATGCTGCGGCAAAACCATTCTTATTCGCCGATTAATCCGCCTGGGTGCGCAGAAAAGCCGGGATATCCAGAAAATCGATATTCTTCTGCTGCTCAAACAGGTCATTGTTTCCGAGGTTTGCAATGCGTTGGTCCCGATCGAGGTAGTTTTCATCAACGGCTGCTTCATCGGTCAAACCGGATTCACTGACCTCAGGCATGCCGTTCGCCACCAGGCGAATGGGCTCTTCACGGAAACTGCTACTGTGTATCGAATTTCCGAGCCCGGTTGCCACTACGGTAACACGCAGGTCATCACCCATATCGGGGTCAATCACCGTGCCCATTACGACGGTTGCATCTTCCGATGCCAGGTCGGAAACCGTGCTGCCTACTTCCTCGAACTCTTTCATCGTCAGGTTGGTGCCGGCGGTAATATTGACCAGGATGCCACAAGCGCCGGACAAATTGACGTCTTCAAGCAGGGGGCTGCCAATTGCTGCCTGGGCTGCCATGATCGCGCGGTCATCACCGGATGACTGGCCGGTGCCCATCATCGCCATGCCCATTTCAGACATCACGGTTCGCACATCAGCGAAATCGACGTTGATCAAGCCGGGCCGGGTTATCAGTTCTGCAATCCCCTGCACCGCGCCCTGTAAAACATCATTGGCGGCTTTAAAAGCATTCAAAAGTAGCGTCTCGCCACCAAGCACTTCAGCCAGCCGGGCGTTGGGGATGGTGATCAGGGAATCCACATGATGTGCCAATTCTTCTATGCCCTTTTCCGCGATCGTCATGCGGCGCTTGGCTTCAAAACCGAAGGGCTTGGTAACCACCGCCACGGTTAGAATTCCCAGTTCCTTTGCTGCCTGGGCAATAATCGGAGCGGCGCCTGTGCCCGTACCACCACCCATTCCAGCGGTAATGAACACCATGTCGGCACCAGCCAGCATCTCAATCACGTGTTCACGGTCCTCCAGTGCCGCTTGACGGCCAACTTCCGGATTGGCGCCGGCCCCCAGGCCCCGGGTTACATTGGCGCCAATTTGCAGGATGGTTTTTCCCTTGAACTGGCGCAATGCCTGTGCGTCGGTATTGACCGCAATAAATTCCACGCCTTCGATGTTGGCGTCAATCATCTGCGCAACTGCGTTTCCGCCGCCGCCGCCGACGCCTATGACCTTGATATTCGCGCTGGGTGTATAGTTTTCCACTAATTCAAACATTTGTCCTTCTCCTCTCACTCGCCGTTGATGTAATCACTGAAATTTTGAAGTCCCGACCGCCTGATAACGATTCTTGTGAACACTTCATCCCTCCATGTGAACTTTAAAATTCGCCCCGGAACCAACTCCGGACACGATCGAAAAATGTATCTCCCCCGCCTGTCGGAAGCGGAGCGCGGCTGGAATCGGCCTGGCTGCCGTACAGCAACAAGCCAACCCCGGTTGCATGGATTGCATTGGAAACCACGTCTGAAAGCCCGGTCACATACTGTGGTGTGGCCAGGCGGACGGGCATGTGAAAAATTTCCTCGGCTAATTCTTCTGCTCCTTCGATCCGCGATGCACCGCCGGTCATGACCAGTCCCGCTGCCACGACATTTTCAAAACCGCTGCGCCTCAACTCCGACTGCACCAGGGAAAACAATTCGCGGTATCGCGCTTCCACCACCTGGGCAAGCGTTTGGCGTGCCAGGTGGCGTGTTGTGCGGTCGCCAACACTGGGCACCTGGATGCTCTCGTCATTTCGCGCCAGCTGTTCCAGTGCGCAGGCATATTTGATCTTGATGTCTTCGGCATGTTGCGTGGGTGTGCGCAAAGCGACGGCAATGTCGTTGGTAACCTGGTCGCCGGCAATCGGGATGCAGGCCGTGTGGCGAATCGCGCCATGGGTAAAAACGGCGATATCCGTTGTGCCGGCGCCAATATCCACCAGGCACACACCGAGGTTCTTTTCATCTTCAGTCAATACGGCGTAGCTGGCCGCGAGCGGCTGCATTATCAGCTCATCAACCGTTAACCCACAACGCGTAATACACTTGCAGATATTCTGCGTGGCGCTCAGTGCCGCCGTAACCACATGGACATGCGCCTCCAGGCGGACACCAGCCATACCGATGGGCTGGCGGATTCCGTCCTGGTTATCTATCACGTATTCCTGGGGAAGCACATGGAGGATTTTTTGGTCCGCGGCCACGGGGACAGCACGGGCAGCTTCGAGTACGCGCTCCAAATCACTTTCAGAAACTTCTTTGTCCTTGATGGCCACGGTGCCATCGGAATTCAGACTGCGAATATGGTTTCCGGAAATTCCGGCGAACACCGAATGGATCTCACAACCGGCCATCAATTCAGCCTCCTCGACCGCTCTTTGAATGGCCTGCTCGGTTGATGTCATGTCGACCACCACACCGCGTTTCAACCCACTTGACGGATGTGAGCCCAGACCGATGACTTCGACCGTCCCGTCCGGCTGGCTTTCCCCCACGATGGCCACAATTTTGGACGTACCCACATCCAGCCCGACTACCAGTGATTTTTCAGGTTTCTTTTGCTTCATTCAGCTGCCCTTCCCTGTCTGTTTTCCAGATTCGCCTCGCCACAGGACCGCGAAACCATTGGTGTATCTCAAGTCAATATCCTGTGGCGGTGCGGCCTGCCCCTGGAGCAATGTGTCCCAGCCACTCATCAGGCGATGAAGTCGTTCCCAGGCTGCATCCCGTCCCAGTTGCACCTTCGTACCATTGTTCAGAACCATTGACCAGGAACCTCGTTTGTCCAGTGTCATCTGCTGAATTTCCAGGCCGGCGGACAGCAGTTCATCATTAAATTTGGTCCAGTTTTTCAGAACCTGAGCGAGTTGGTCCTGGGGGCCGCTCAGCCACGGCAATCCCTGGATATCGTCTGCTTCCGGCACGGAGAATGCTTCGCCCTGGCTTGAAATCAACTGCCCCCGGTTCCAGTGCGCAAACGGTACAAATTCCTCGACGTTGACTACCACGGTATCGGGCCAGCGTTTTTGCACATTAACCACCGCAACCCACGAATTCCGATCAGCCGCATCGCGCAATTCCTGCAGATCGATGGTAAAAAAACTTGATTCAATCAGCGGGGTCAGGCTTGCGCGCAACTGTTCAGCGCTTACGCGCTGGAATGACCCGTTGATCTCCAGCCAGCGAATCGGCCAGCGGTCACTGGCCACGATGCCCATACTGACCCAGACAAACCCTGCTATTGCCGTCATGAACATCAGAAGGATCAATATCAGTCCATAACTGAATCCACCGCAGCGCCGGTAATTGATTCCACTTAGCGGCCTTTCAAATCGTGTCACAGACTTGTCTCCAGAATTCTCCAGACCAGTTCATCAAAACCGATCCCCAGTTGAGCGGCCGCTTGTGGCACCAGACTGTGGTCCGTCATACCCGGCGTGGTATTTACTTCCAGGAACCAGGGCGTGCCCTCCTCATCCACCAGGAAATCGACACGGCCCCATCCGGAAGTACCCAGAATGTCAAACGCTTTTAGCGACAGTTCGCGAAGCCTGGATTCGGTATCATCGGGCAGTCCGCACGGGCAAAAATACGCGGTGTCATCCGCCACGTATTTGGCCTCATAATCGTAAAACTCATGGGGTGTTTCTATGCGGATCAGAGGCAAAGTCGTTCGGCCCAGTACACCGGCAAAATATTCTCCACCATTGATTGCCTGTTCAATGATGATGGTGTCACCGTGGCGACGGGCCAGGGCTACGGCTTCGTTGAGCTCGCTTGCAGCTGAAACTTTCGAGATGCCAATACTGGATCCCAGCGCGGCGGGCTTGACGAATACGGGCAGGTCAAATCGATCCAGCGCCGTTTCATAAGCCTGATCATCCGGTCCAAAGTACTCAAAGGCCGGTGTATTGATTCCATTGCGCTCCCACACCCACTTGGACCGGATCTTGTCCATGGTCAATGCAGAAGACGGTAAATCGGCACCGGTAACGGGCACGTTCAGGAACTGCATTGCACCCTGCAGTGATCCATCTTCCCCGTCCGGTCCGTGGATCAGGTTGAATACACGATCAACTTCACCCCGGTAAATTGCTTCCAGCAACGGTACCGGGCCATCGTAAATGGAAAAATCTATGCCGTTACGGGTGAAAGCCGCAGCAACTGCCTTGCCACCATCCAGAGAAACCTGCCGCTCGGCGCTTTCACCTCCAATGGCCAGGCCAACCTTGCCAAAAGCGGCTGCGTTTTGGATTTTTCGTTCCGCCACCGCGCTCATTCGACCAGCTCCTCAATGAACCCTTTCTCCCTGATTTCCTGAGCGACCTGGCCGATGTTTCCCGCCCCCAGCAGCAACACCAGATCCCCGTCTTCCAGCATGGCCGGCAACTCCCGCGGCAGGTCAAATACGTCTGAAATCAGAACGGGGTTCATCCGCCCCCTGGCCCGGATCGACTGGCACAAAGCGCCACTGTCCACGCCATCGACCGCTTCCTCACCTGCCGGATAAATGTCCGTCAGAATGACCATATCGGACTCTGCCAGTGCCTGGGAAAATTCATCGAACAAGGCGCCTGTGCGGCTGTAACGGTGAGGCTGAAAAACTGCAACGATTCGTTTTTCCGGCCAGCCTGAACGCGCCGCTGTAATGGTTGCGGTTAACTCGGTAGGGTGATGGCCGTAATCTTCTACTACCAGCACCCTGCCGGTTCCGATTTCAAAATGACCAACCTCCGCAAAACGCCTGCCAATGCCTTCAAAGTCAGTCAGGATATCCAGTACAGAAGCAATATCTATGCCCAATTCCCAGGCGATCGCAATCGCGCCCAGGGCATTACGCACATTGTGGACTCCGGGTAGATTGAGGCTGACCGGCAATGCGCGGGATTCATTCGGGAGATGAACATTGAAATGCATCATTCGGCCTTGCTGCTGGACATCACTCCCACGGATGTCTGCCCCTTCCGACAAGCCATAGGTCACCACGGCACGGCTTACCGAGGGGATCAAGTTGGCAGTGTTTTCGTCATCCAGGCACAGTACGGCCACGCCGTAAAACGGCAAATGGTGGAGAAATTCAAGGAAGGCTTTTTTCAGATTGTCAAAACTGTTGTCATAGGCTTCCAGATGATCCCTGTCGATGTTGGTTATCAGGGCAACAACCGGCTGCAGCAAGAGGAAGGAACCGTCGCTTTCATCGGCTTCGGCCACCAGGTATTCGCCCTTGCCGAGACGTGCGTTACTGCCCCAGGCATTGAGCAGGCCACCGATCACGAAGGTGGGGTCCATGCCCGCCTGCGCCAGTAAACTGGTGGTGAGGCTGGTGGTCGTGGTCTTGCCATGGGTTCCTGCAACGGCGATACCACGCCGGAACCGCATCAGTTCCGCCAGCATCTCAGCCCGGGGAACGATTGGTATCCGCAGTTCCCGCGCAGCCACGACTTCAGAATTATCCGGCGATACGGCACTGGAAACGACCAGTACATTGGCGCCTTCAACCTGGCTGGCATCATGGCCCTGAAAAATCGTGGCGCCCAGTTTACGCAAACGGCTGGTAACCTGGTTATCGACAATATCGGAACCGCTGACTTCAAAACCCTGCTCAACCAGCACTTCTGCAATACCGCTCATGCCTGCGCCGGCAATACCAACGAAATGAACCCGCTGGATGCGGCGCATCGGGTGCAGATGTGATCCGCTGCTTTTCATGTTGGTATCAACTCCATGCACAGTGCGGCCACACGATCAGCCGAGTCGGGAACGGACACCGCCCGGGCGGCACATGCCATTTTCAAGCGTTCATCTCTGCTTGCAAACAAACGTGACAGAACTGCAGCCAGGGTTTCTGCATTACAGCCTGCCTCCGGCATCATTTCTGCTGCACCGGCTTCAACCAGGAACTCGGCATTGCGGGATTGATGGTCATCGACGGCAAACGGATACGGCACCAGCACTGCAGCAACACCGGCAACCGCCAACTCCGATACAGTCGACGCACCTGACCTGCAGACCACCAGGTCCGCCCAGCCGTATGCTCCTGCCATGTCGTCAATGAATTCAAAGACGCCCGCTTCAATGCCCATTTCGCGATACTGTTGTGAGGTTTCCTCCTGCCTGCCTTTTCCAGCCTGGTGGCGCACCTCGGGCCGCTCCCCTGAAGGGAGTAAAGCCAGCGCGGAAGGAATGACCTGGTTCAGAAAATGGGCGCCCTGGCTGCCTCCGGTAACCAACAGGCGTACGGCGCCACTTCTGCCGGATAAACGTTGATCCGGTGATTCAATTGACAGCAGCGACTCACGGACCGGGTTACCACAGGTCTGTGCGTTCAGATTTTTCTCCCACGTCCCAGGGAAAGCCTGCAGAACCTTTTTCGCCATCCGGGAAAGCACCCGGTTGGTCATACCGGGCACGCGATTTTGCTCATGGACCAACAGGGGGACCCCCCGCAACCAGGCGGCCAGACCACCCGGGCCGGCTGCGTAACCGCCAAAGCTGATGGCACAAGCGGGACGCCGGCTGCCAAGCAGCTTAAACGCCTGGTAAACAGCTAGTAACAGCCGCCACGGCATCGTTATCCAAGGTCCAACCCCCTTGCCCCTGAGACCGGATATGTCAACCGTGTCAATTTCAAACCCTGCTGCCGGAACCTGGCGGCATTCCATGGCGCCGCTGGCCCCCAGCCAGCGCACGGCAACTCCGTGGCCGCGAAGGCTTTCGGCCACAGCAAGCCCGGGAAAGATATGCCCCCCTGTTCCGCCGGCCATTATCAGCACGCCATTTTTCTCCATGTTGGAGCCAGGGCTCATGTGCGTTTGCCCCGCAGGTTCTTTTTGCGCAATCGCTGTACGCCGCTTCCCTGGTCCAGTTCGTACTTGATGCGCAAGACCAGGCCCAGGGCCAATAAGGTCATGAGCATGCTGCTGCCGCCGGAACTGATCAACGGAAGGGTCAATCCCTTGGTGGGAAGTACACCCAGATTGACTCCCACGTTAACCAGTGCCTGCAAGCCAATCCAGATTCCAATTCCGTAGGCGAGAAAGCCGCAAAACGGCCTGTCCATACGGTGCGCCATGACACCAATGACCATGATTCGAGTGACCAGCAATAAAAACAGGGCGAGCACCACGATGACACCGGCCAGGCCAAATTCTTCGGCAAGAACAGCAAATATAAAATCGGTGTGGGCCTCGGGCAGATAGAAGAGTTTCTGAATGCTGGCTCCAAGGCCCACGCCAAACAACTCTCCCCGGCCAACCGCTATCAGTGCCTGTGTCAGCTGAAAACCACTGGCGAAAGGATCGGCCCAGGGATCCATGAAGCTGACAATTCGCCGCAGACGATACGGCTCCATCGCCGCGAAGCCAAAAACCGGTAAGGTCAGAAGACCCAGCACGAAGATGTGCCGCCACGCAGCACCTGCCAGCCAGATCATTCCGGCAATAATCGCCGTGATGACCGCAGCACTGCCCATATCCGGCTGCAGCAAAAGGATAAGGGAAAGAAAGCCGGCATAAATCAATGGCTTCAGGGTGTCGAAAAACCGGGTTTGCACCAGGCCGGCTTTGCGTACCAGGTAACCTGACAGGTAAATGATAACCATCAACTTGACCGCCTCCACCACCTGGAAGTTAACAAAACCAAGTCGAATCCAGCGTGTGCTGCCGTTCACCGTGTGGCCCAAGCCGGGTATCAGCACCGCCAACAATGTAAGGACCGACAAAAGCAGCATGGGCCTGCTGACACGTTCCAGGAAAGCGATGGGGATCACGCGAAATATCAAGGCCAGCATCAGGCCCAGGAAGATGTAAATCAGGTGCCGTATCAGGTAGTAATTACTGCCAACGCCCTGACTCTCCGCAATGGCGATCGATGCAGACCCTACCATGACAATGCCGATGGAAAGCAACAACATGGCCGGAATCAGCACCCAATAATCCGGGCTAACCGCTTCTGCGGTATAAGCGGAATGTTGAGCCTGTCTCAAAGTCCGTTGCCTTGTAATCCTCGCTTTTTTCATTCTGACCTGTTTACCTGATCTTCAGTGTTGCCAGTCCCGCCAGCACGAGAATGACCGAAATAATCCAAAACCGGACAATGATCCTGGGCTCCGGCCAGCCCTTGAGTTCGAAATGATGATGAATCGGCGCCATGCGAAAGATTCGTTTACCGGTTAACTTGAATGAAGCTACCTGCAAAATGACGGAAACCGTTTCCACCACGAAGAGCCCGGCCATCAGGATAAAAACCAGTTCCTGGCGCACGATCACCGCGATCACGCCCAGGGCGGACCCCACGGCCAGAGCTCCGATGTCGCCCATGAAAATCTGTGCCGGGTAGGTGTTGAACCAAAGGAAGCCCAGGCCGGCTCCGGCCAGTGCGCCGCAAAATATGGCCAACTCCCCTGCCCCGGAAATGTAGGGCATGGCCAGGTAATCCGAGAACACCGAATTTCCTGCAACGTAGGCAAATATTCCCAGTGCAGCCGCCACGAAAACCGAGGGCATGATCGCCAGCCCATCCAGCCCGTCAGTGAGGTTTACTGCATTGGAGAAGCCTACGATCATGAAGTACGTGGTCACGATGTAAAAAACACCCAGAGGGATGGCAATTCCCTTGAAGAAGGGAACAATCAACTCGGTAGCCGCCGGCACATCCGCGCTGGACCACAGGAAATAAGCTGCGGCCAGCCCGGCAACAGACTGGGCCAGGTATTTCCAGCGGGCCGGTAATCCTGCCGAGTCCTGCAACACCAGTTTTTTGTAGTCATCGACCCAGCCGATCAGGCCGAATGCCAGGGTCACAAACAGCACGACCCACACATAACGGTTGGAGAGGTCCGCCCACAGCAAGGTCGCAAGCACGATGGAAAACAGGATGAGCGCGCCACCCATCGTCGGCGTACCGGCTTTGGAAAAATGGCTTTCAGGGCCCAGCTTCCGGATCGGCTGGCCGACTTGCTTCTTAACCAGCCGCCTGATGAACCAGGGGCCAAGCAACAAGGACACCATCAAGGCTGTCAGGGCGGCGAGGATGGTTCTCAGTGTGATGTAGGCAAAGACGTTGAAGCCTGGATTGAAATCGGCCAAATGCTGGAACAGCCAGAAAAGCATCAGCTCGCCTCCCTCATTCCGCGATCCTGCCTGATCGCCTCAACAACAGCTTCCATTCCCATCGACCGCGATCCTTTGACCAGGCAATTGATGCCTGATCTCAATTCCGGAACCAGGGCCTCGATCAGTAAATCACGATTTTCGTGGTGGGTGGCGCCCTCGCCAAACGCGTCCACGGTAAATTCTGACATTTCACCCGTGGCGAATATCCTGCTGACGCCCAAAGCCCGGGCAGCTTCACCGACTTCTGCGTGCAACTTGCGACTGCCCGAACCCAGTTCTTTCATGTCGCCGAGTACCAGCCAGGCCGTGCCTTGCAAATTCGCCAGCACCTGCAAAGCGGAATATAGCGACGCCGGATTGGCGTTGTATGTATCGTCAATTACGGTGCAACCTGAAGCCGTTCGCAACAGATTGAGCCGTCCAGGAACCGGCTTAACCGCCTCCAGGCCACTGCGGATCACATCCGGGGGAATATCCAGTGCAATGGCTGCGGCAGCCGCTGCAGTTGCATTGAGCAGGTTATGCTCACCCGGCAGAGGCAACTTGAGGTCAAAACCACCTTGAGGCGTCACGATCCGGGTTCGGCTATCCAGCTGTTCGAGGTGCACGTCGTTATCGGCCCTGGTACCGAAAGTCAGCGCATGACCGGCTGTGTTGATTTGCTGCCAAAATGACGACCAGGGCTCGTCCCCGTTGATGATTGCCCAGCCGGATTCAGGAAGCGCAGCGTAGATCTCACCCTTGGCCTCAGCGACACCTTTCTCGTCACCGAATCCCTTCAAATGAGCCGGTCCAATATTGGTGACCAGCCCCACATCAGGTTTTGCAATACTTGCAAGATAGGCAATATCGCCGGATTTGCTGGCGCCCAGTTCCAACACCGCATAACGGTGCTCCGGTCCAAGGTCAAACAGGCTAAGCGGCACACCGAGTTCGTTGTTGAAATTACCTTTGGTTGAAAGAACCTCGCCCTGCAAGCGAAGAATACTACTCAACATTTCTTTTACCGTAGTTTTGCCATTACTGCCGGTAATGCACGTCACCTGCGGATCAACCCGGTCGCGTATCAACCGGGCCAGCAGGCCCAGTGCAAGCAGTACGTCTGTGACCAGCAATTGTGGAACGTCCAGGTCCAGGCGGCGGCTGACCAGCAGCGCAACGGCACCCATCTCCACTGCGGCCGCAGCGAAATCGTGGCCGTCCACCTGGCTGCCCGGCAGTGCCGCAAACAGCGAACCGTAACGCACTTGCCGGCTATCGGAAACAATGTTTTCTACCGGCACATCGCCGGCAGGCATTTCACAGTTCAGCACGCCGGCAAGATCGCTGAGCCTTAGTTGAATCATGCGGCGTCCTCCAGCGCGGACCGTACTGAATCCTCATCACTGAATGGAATTTTCAGACCACCTGCTTCCTGCCAGGTTTCATGGCCTTTACCGGCAATCAGGACGATGTCGCCGGCATGACTTTCGAGTATGGCCTGTCGAATGGCGTCATCACGATCCAGAACGACTTCAGCCCGCGCGGGATCCGTCAGCCCGGTCATCATGTCCTTAATGATTTGCTGTGGCGACTCGCTTCTGGGGTTGTCACTTGTCAGCACCAGCCGGTCAGCCAGAGTTTCCGCTACGCTGGCCATCATCGGTCGCTTGCCGGTATCGCGGTCGCCACCGCAGCCGAAAACACAGATCAGGCGACCGTGAAGGTGCGCACGCAAGGCCAGTAATGCCTGCTCCAGGGCATCTGGCGTGTGCGCATAGTCCACCACCACAACCGGTTGGGAAGGTTCCCCGCCCAGGCAATGCATACGCCCCGGCACCGCGTGCATGATTTCAATCTGATGCATCACGCGGTTCCAAGGCATACCCAACAACGCCAGCGTGCCTGCAGCCGCCAACAGATTGGAGACATTAAAGGCGCCCATCAGGCCGGTGTGAAGCTCTCCACCACCCCAGGGGCTGGCGATGCTGAGCGTTATTCCGGATGAGTCCATGGCCAGGATGGAGGCACGCAACTCGGTGGAACCATTGGTGCCATAGCTGAGCACCTGTGTCGATTGCGCCACATGCCTGCTCAATGCTTTTCCAGCCGCGTCATCGTGATTAATAATCGCAAATCGGGGCATGCAGTCAGTAAACAGGCGACGCTTGGCTTCCTCATAAGCCTCCATGCTGCCGTGGTAATCCAGGTGATCACGGCTCAGGTTGGTGAAAATAGCCGCATCGAATGCAAGGTCGTCACAGCGACCCTGGTCCAGGGCGTGAGAGGAAACTTCCATCGCGACTTTTTCGATGTTCTGGTCGAGGCAACCCGCCAGCATGGCCTGTAGTGAAATCGGGTCCGGCGTGGTCATTGCAGCAGATTTCAGCTTGTTCAGCGGGCCGTATCCAATGGTACCGATGATCCCCGCATCACCGCTATCGCGCTGCCAGGCCTGGGCGATAAAATGCGCCACGGATGTCTTGCCGTTCGTACCGGTCACTCCGGCAAGCGTCAGGTGCTCTGAAGGTGCGTGATAAAAACGCGCGGCAAGGGCGGACAAACGATCGCCCAGCTGGGGAACCTCGACAGCAGGTATACTCAAAGCCGGGATATCAGCCAGCCCATCGTGAATGACCACGGCGGCGCCTCGTGCCTCGGCCTGTAAAACGTGTTTCATTCCATGTGTCGTTTCACCACCAACAGCAATAAATGCCTGATTCTGCCCGACCGAACGTGAATCAAGACTCAGTCCTTCAATAACCACTTCCAAAGTTGCCTCACACCAGCCTTCCAAAAGCGTTTGCAGGCTCATCGGGCAGCTCACTGTTCACCCCCGGCGGATTCATTCGAAGCATGAGCCAGCAGGCCCTGATAATTGTCCGGCGGAATATTCATCAGGCGCAGAGCGCCGGCCATGACGGTTGAAAACAGGGGTGCCGCGACCTGCCCGCCATAGAACTGTGATCCGGTTGGATCATTGATCATCACAATGCAAACCAGCTTGGGGTCACTTGAAGGCGCAAAGCCTGCAAAACTCGCAATGTAACGCGAGGCATAACCCGAGGCGCTGGCCTTGCGAGATGTACCGGTTTTACCGGAGACCCGGTAGTTTTCGACCCGTGCGGCCTGACCTGTACCCTCAGGCCCGGTCACTGTTTCGAGCATGGCCGCCACCTGCCTGGCGATCACCGGATCAAGCACGGATACGGCCGGGTTTGTGGCTCCCTGGATCAGGCTTGGCCGTCTCAACCGGCCGTCGTCTGCCAGGGCGGCAAAGGCCTCGGCCAATTGCAGAACGGTGACGGATAATCCATAGCCGTAAGCCAGTGTCGCCTGCTCCACCTTGCTCCAGCGGCGGTAGTTACGCAGGACACCGGCGGATTCGCCCGGGAAGCCGGTGCCGGTCACATCACCAAACCCAAAGCGATCATAGGTGTTCCACATGTGCTCCGGTTCAAGCTGCAGAGCGACTTTGATTACGCCGACATTGGAAGACTTGGTGATGATCCGGGTGATGTCTATGGGGCCATAGTTGCGGTGATCCTTGATCGTGTATCCGGAAATCCTGATCCAGCCAGGGGTTGCGTCGACTGGCGTGCTTGGCGTGAATTTTCCTGATTCCAGGGCCGATGCAATCGCAAATGGCTTCATCACCGACCCCGGCTCGAACACGTCGGTAATGGCCCGGTTGCGCAGGCCGCCGCTATCAAAGTCCGGTTGATTCGGGTTATAGGATGGCTGGTTGACCATGGCGAGTACCTCGCCACTTTCAATGTCCAGCAGAACCACGCTACCGGAGCGCGCGCCGTGCTTGAGAACGGTGCGTTTCAACTCCCGGTAGGCGAGGTACTGCAGGCGGCGATCAATCGTCAGTGACAGGTCCTGGCCGGGGACTGCTTCGCGTAGCATTTCCACATTTTCAACGGTGCGACCCAAGCGGTCACGAATGACACTTTTCAGACCGGGCTTACCTTGCAGCCAGTCGTTGTAGGCCAGCTCAAGTCCTTCCTGCCCAACGTCGTCAATATTGGTGAAACCGATAACGTGTGAGGTGACTTCGCCAGCAGGATAAAAGCGGCGATATTCCTTCTGCAGGAATACGCCCTGCAAATGCAGTGACTCGATTTTCTCAGCAACGTCAGGGTGTAGCCGACGACGCATCCACACAAACTCACGACCCGAACGCTGAGACAGGCGACGCTCAACCTCTTCGGCGTCGACGCCGATCGCAGCCGCCAGTGGTGCGATGTCCTCCGGCGCCTGCAATAACTCACGTGGATTAACCCACACGGAATCGACCGGCGTGCTCACCGCCAGCGGCTCACCATTTCGATCGAGGATATTACCCCGCCGTGTGGGTACCACAACTTCGCGCAGGAACCTTGCCTCACCCTGTTCCTGCAGGAACTCGGTATCCATGATCTGCAAATTCACAGCTCTTGCAACAAGGGCAACCGAACACAGCAGAAAAAGCAATAAAAACGCATACAGTCTGCTGACGGGTGCGGCGTTCTTTGATTTATTGCTCATGGTTTCACAACCAGGATCTGGATTTTATCGGGGGTTTGCATTCCCAGTTGCTCCTGGGCTTTGCTCTCGATGTGACTGGCATCGGCCAACCAGGCTTGTTCCAACTGAAGGCGGCTCCATTCGGCAATAAACGCGTCACGTTGATCCTCAAGCGCACCCAGGCGCACAGACTGGCGCCTGCTTTCGTGTCGCGTATGGACAACGCCCAGTGCACTGCTAATCACGGCAGTGAGGACAATTACAATGACTATGAGCCGAGCATTCAACCAAGTTTCTCCGCAACCCGCATGACAGCGCTTCTTGCCCGGGGATTGGCGGAGAGTTCGTTTGCAGAGGCTTGAATGGCTTTTCCGATCAGTTTCAATACCGGCTTTGAATCCGGATGCTGCGGGATGTTTTTGCGAACCTGGCCTGGTCTTACGGCTTCTCTGAATGTCCGCTTGACCAGGCGGTCCTCTAGGGAGTGAAAACTGATAACTACCAGTCTTCCTCCCGGGCGCAACCCGTTTATTGCAGCTTCCAGCCCTTCGGCCAGGTGAGCCAATTCATTATTTATAAAAATCCGGATTGCCTGAAAGCATCGTGTTGCTGGATGTTTCTTTTTTTCCCGGCGGCCTATTGTGTTTTCGATCAATCTCGCCAATTGACCTGTTGTTTCCAGCCGCTGCTGTTGCCGGGTCATCACGATGCTCCGGGCAATCCTGCGCGCATAGCGCTCCTCTCCGAACTCCCAAAACACTCGGGCCAATTCCCGTTCCGGTGCTTCAGCCAGCCAATCGGCGGCCGGAACACCCTGTAATGGGTCCATACGCATATCCAGTGGACCATCCCTCATAAAAGAGAAACCCCGATCCGGATTGTCCAGTTGTGGTGAAGAAACCCCCAGATCCAATAAAATGCCATCCAGGCCTTCTTCTACGCCCCACTCTTGGACGGTGCGCTCCATATCTGCAAAGTTTCCCTGGACTATGAAAAACCGTGGATCGTTCCCCAGCGATTCTTTCCCGGCACTTACTGCCTCCGGGTCCCTGTCAAGGGCAAACAAGCAGCCTTTCCTGGAAAGACCTGCCAGTATTTTCTGGCTGTGGCCTCCCCTGCCAAACGTGCCGTCAAGGTATTTCCCGTCTGGCCGGATGTTGAGCGCTTCCACCGCTTCTTCCAATAAAACTGGCCGGTGTTGGTAATCGCCCATCTGATCCGTTCTTCACCTCTGGCTTCGAACACCCTCCTCTAAAGAACAAGTTGGGTCATTTCTTCTGATGCAGCTTCGTCGAGACTGCGTTCTTCTTCCGCCCGTTTCTGGTTCAGAATCGTTTCATTCCAAATTTCGAAGCGGTTTCCCATTCCAAGCAAGACAACCCGTTTTTCCAGGCCGGCCACTTGCCGCAAGGTCTGCGGTAGTTGAATCCGGCCATTTCCGTCCGGTTCAACTGCGCTGGCACTCCCCACCAGTTTTCTTTGCAGGCTTCGATGACCGGGATTGAACGTAGTCAAACCCATCACCTCGTCCCGTACACCCTCCCAAACCTGTTCCGGGTAGAGATACAATGCCCCGGAATCGAATGCGCTGTAAGTGAGAACCAACTGCCCATTGCACTGCTCCCGGATTGCATCCCGGTAGCGCATCGGCATGGCCAGACGCCCTTTTGCGTCCAGATTGATGGCGGTCTCACCAAAGTACACAGTATTCCCACTATTTCTACACTATTTACCACAAATTCCCACTAATGTGCACGATAGTGATTTCCACGTCCAATGTCAAGCACGCCAACAACTTAGCGAACAGCGCCAAATTGATTAGAACAACTGCACATGGCACCCAAAGGTCAGAAATATGGCCTAACTATGTTTCCAATGCCGGGGTCAAGCCCATTTTTCCCGGTTTGGGGTCTGGGGTCTGTAAAGTCTGGGGTCAGGGCCCTTTTTCTTTGAAACTGTACAGGCAAAAGGTTTTTTGGAAAAAGGGGTCTGGCCCCGGCTCTGGAAGATGTAGGCTCTGGAAGATGTAGGCTCTGGAAGATGTAGGCTCTGGAAGATGTAGGCTCTGGCAGAGGTAGGCCCTGGAAATAGAGTGGGAGCCGGCCGGTAAGCCGGGTTCTGTCGTGGGCAATCATTCATCTGGGACAGCCGTCACCGGCGGCCTCGTGCGACCTACCCGAAAGCGCCGCGGGCAACGGCATCGCTTTCCTATTTGGTCTTGCTCCAGGTGGGGTTTACCTTGCCACAGAGTGTTGCCACCTGCGCGGTGCGCTCTTACCGCACCATTTCACCCTTACCGATCCAACTCTTGCAAGCCGGACAGGCGGTATATTTTCTGCTGCACTTTCCGTAGGCTCACGCCTCCCAGGCGTTACCTGGCACCCTGCCCTGTGGAGCCCGGACTTTCCTCCCCATCAGAAGATGGAGCGATTGCCTGGCCGACTCCCAAGCGTATTATCTCACACTTAAACACCCCGTCATTCCGGATCGACGTAGTCGCATCCGGAATCCAGTGGCCGTGGCAGAAATGCCAGGCACTCTTCAGTTCGCTTCACTCAGACTGGATCCCGGATGTCGCTACGCGAATCCGGGATAACGATGGCAAATGAATCCACGTGTATCTGGAAACCTGTCTCTGCGCGAATCCGGGATGACGATGGCGAATGAATCCACGTGTATCTGGAAGCCGGTCACTGCGGACAGCAACCATTCATTCAATTACAAAAAAGAAGAAACCCTCCCAAGCGTATTATCTCGCACTTAAACACCCCGTCATTCCGGATCAATGTAGTCAAACACCCCGTCATTCCGGATCGACGTAGTCGCATCCGGAATCCAGTGACCGTGGCAGAAATGCCAGGTACTCTTCAGTTCGCTTCACTCAGACTGGATCCCGGATGTCGCTACGCGAATCCGGGATGACGATGGCGAATGAATCCACGTGTATCTGGAAACCAGTC
>SMVB01359039.1_pt1 | contig 22087 bp, 22 predicted proteins | sample 2456461 | NCBI WGS metagenome assembly SMVB01 (sample SAMN11095934, study PRJNA526329) | marine sediment metagenome | biome: Marine sediment; feature: Surficial sediment; material: Deep marine sediment; isolation source: Hadal surficial sediment | place: Pacific Ocean | collected 2014-05 | depth...
ACCTCGTGGGTGGCTCGGAACTCCCTTCTGGAGCACGGACGGCAAGGCAATGCTCTTTAGTGCTCAGGGTCCTGGAGACCACTGTCCGATCATCGAAAGGTTTCGGAGCCCCCGAACGCCATCCTTCGCTGGTCAACCTGCGGGCCGGTGCCGCCTCGATGCGGCTCTCGCTCGAAACTCAGACGCGGAAAGCAACCAGCGCATCCGCGTCTCGGATTGAGCCACGCTACCTTCGAGCGTAATCACCGGAATTCGTCTACAATCCGTTCCACAATGAGAACGTCGACAAAGGGAGTCAGTAAATGAAAATGAACCGATACGCTGTCTGTGTGGGTTTACTGTTTTTCAGCACCGTTTCAGCGGCTCAGGACAAACGAACATCCTCATCATCTGGGGTGACGATATCGGCTGGAACAACGTCAGCGCCTACAATCGCGGCATGATGGGCTACGACACACCGAACATCGAGAGCATCGCTAATGACGGCATGTTGTTCACAGATGCCTATGGGCAAAACAGTTGTACAGCAGGAAGGTCCGCTTTTATCACGGGCCAGAGCCCGTTTCGCACAGGCCTCTTGAAGGTAGGCTTGCCTAGCGCAGCAGAAGGATTGCGACCAGAGGACCCGACAATCCAAGCCAATGGGTTATGCAACGGGCCAGTTCGGCAAGAATCATCTTGGTGATCGCGATGAGCATCTACCCAGCAATCACGGATTTGATGAGTTTTTTGGAAACCTGTACCACCTAAACGCCGAAGACGAACCGGAGAATGAAGATTACTCGAAGGATCCCGCATTCGCCGAGAGATTCGGTCCCCGAGGCGTCATTCATTCCCTAGCGGATGGCATGATCGAGGACACCGGCCCGCTGAACAGGAAGCGCATGGAGACGATTGATGAAGAAGTCACCGAGCGTGCGCTTGGTTTTATAGAAAGTCAAGGAACCATGCATATGCATCGAGCTCTCATATTTCTCGCGGCTATTTCCCTGACCCATACCGCCTCTGGCGCGGACGGCAACAAGCTCATCCGGATCCTGGAATCCGGCCAGGTTGCCTTCGGTTCCTTCGTTCGAGAAAAGACACCTGAAGGGGCGCGCGAGCTCGGCGAAAACGCCAAGCTGGATTTTCTCTTCTATGATATGGAGCATGGCGCGTTCGACGTCCCGACACTCGAACTATTCTTGAAAGCACTCCGCGCCGGCACCGCCACCTGCGGTGGTGGTGCGCACACGGTTATCGTGCGCATCCCACCGGTGCACGACGACCCGGCGGCGGCGAAAGAACGTATCGAAGCGCTCATCGAGGCGGGGGCGGACGGCGTGGCGCTTCCCCATATCATGAACGCCGAAGAAGCCGCCAAAGCGGTTCAGTGGATCGAAGCCGCAACGGATCGCATGTGGCCGGGCAATCCCGAGGGTGACTTCTTGTCCTTCATGATGATCGAGGACCGAGACTCGGTGGACCACGCCGAAGAGATTATCCGTACGGAGCGCGTGAGTATTTTCTCGCCTGGGCCGGGAAGCCTTCGAGGCGCTTATGGCGGCGACATGGACGCCGTGCAGGCGGCGGTTGCGAAAGTGCTTGCGGGCTGCAAAGCCGCTTCCGTTCCGTGCGCCAATACGGCGCGGGAGAGCGATGTCGTTGCCAAGGTCAAGGCGGGCTTTCGTCTGCTCATCGTTCAAGGAGAAGCGCTCGACTTGGGGCGTAAGGCGGCACGCCGCTAACGCTGACGCCCTCATTGGGATAAAAATGCGATGTCGATAGGCAGAGCACTAGCGCTAGCACCATCGCGCAGTACATGTAGCTGGGCCGGTCGACCGGCGAATCGTGCTCGTGCAAGGCGCAGCCGGCGCTGTCGGTTTGAGCGCCGTCGCGCTCGCCAAGCATGCGGGAGCCCCCGTGATCGCAACCGTACGTTCTGAACGCGATGAACTGCTCGTGGCGCAGGCGAGTGCGGATGACGTCGTGCGGACCGATGGGTTTGCGATTGACGAAGTGATTGAACGCATCCGCACGCTCGCACCCGATGGCATGCACCACGTCGTCGAGGTCGCCTTTCACGCAAACATCGTCATCGACGCCGACATCGCTCCTTGCGGCTGGACTAGACCATCTGACGCCGTATCTCGGCGAGCTCATGAACCTCGAGGCCCCGGGATAGGCATTCTCATACCACCCGAGAGACGCAAGCGCGCCGTCCACGTCGTCCACCAACAGGTAGAGCGGACCCAAGAGGTATCGCCTTCCCGTAACCATCCGAGCCGTATCCCGTCTTCAGCTCGTTCTCGAGCTGGCGTTCGTAGCGTCGAATGCGCTCGCGGATCAGCTTCGGAGATTTAGGGAACAAGATCGGCCATGCGCAACACCAGCGCATTATGTTACTACTATCGCTGACTGGCCGTCGCGGTGCGACGTCATAGGAGGAAAGGATGGGAAAGCGACCCCTCAGCGACCAAGCGAGCTCAGCAGCGCTCGACGAGCTCCTGGACGAGATTCTGACCGATGCCCACGGCGACGACGAGCAGCTCTGGGCGCTCTGCCAAGCCTTCGAGGACAACGTTACCCTGCCGGCCGACGCTTTCATCATCGGCGAGCCCGTGTCCGTGGTCGCTATCGATTATAGCGGGAGCGCAATGCGCGGGCTCACGGCAAAGTGCCGGCGAGAAGATGGGTCGGAGCACGTGGTCGCGGCCGTGGATGTGGCTTTCTCGGCGGGGTCAACGGGCGCTCGCCACGTGGCCGCATACCGTAAATGGCTCGGGCTCGAGCCCTTCGAAGCGAAGGCTCCCGCACCCACGGGACGCAGGCGACAACACAAGGCCACCGCCGAAGATCTCGACTTGAGCGGGCCCATCGAGCTGGTGGCACTTTCGGTCAAGGAGCGCGCGGCCCGCTGTCGCCTGCTGGGAAGCGAGCGCGTCATCACGCTCCGGGCGAGCAGATTGTGGGATATTGTGCCCGGCGAGATCGTCACGGTCGAGCCACGCAAACAGTGGCGCTACTCGGGTCACCCGTACCTTTCAGGAGAAATCACCACCTCCCGCCTCGATGCTCATGCGCTCGGCCTCGTACCACTCAACCTCGAAGATCAAGGAATGTGGGACCCAAAGGAGCATTACTGGGGCCAAGAAGATGAGCCGATCGAGGAATGGGCCAAGCCCATCATCGCCCGCGGGCTGCGCCCGGACCTCGAGATGGAGCGGGTGCTGCCCGGTGAGGATCCCAACAATCCGGATACCGATCCGATCATCGAGGCCAACGAACGCCATGTTGCAGGCGACCGCCTTGGCGCTGAGAGGATGCTCATGGAACTATGCCAGTCCGACCTGCGTTGCCTCGATGCTCATGCGCACCTTGGCAACCTTGCTTTCGACCACCGGCCCGAAGACGCCATCCGGCACTATGAGGTTGGCCTGCGCATCGGAGAGCTGTCCCTCGAGGACGACTTCGATGGCGTCCTGGCGTGGGGGAACATCGACAACCGGCCGTTTCTACGCTGCATGCATGGTTTTGGATTGTGCCTCTGGCGGCTCGAGCGCTTCGACGAGGCCGAGCGCGTCTTCGACCGGATGCTCTGGCTCAATCCGTCGGACAACCAGGGAGTGAGGTTCGTGAACGCGGACGTCAAAGCGGGAAAATCGTGGGAAGAAACCCGAAACGATGGATGATGTGATGATCGGGCCGCGGAATCCGAACGGCTTTTCGCCCTGGAGCTGGCCGGCGATTTCACCGTGGTTGGCGACGATATCGTCGACTCATCTCCTACAAGGCCTCCTGGTCGTTCGTGGATGCTCATTGGCCTCAGTCCAGACGATCCGAGTAGGATGTCATCCATGGAGCGTCGAACATTTTTGACAAAGGGGCTTTCGGCAGCCGCCCTCATTCCTTTCGCCCGTGCCGCATCCACTCAGGTTCCCTCGTTCGAGCTCGAGGAGGTGTCGCTCGCTACACTGTCCTCGGGCATCGCGTCCGGCGAATACACGTGCCGGTCGATCACGGAGATGTATCTCGAGCGCATCGAGGCTCTGAATCGGACTGGCCCACGCCTCTTCGCCGTTCTCGAAACGAACCCGGACGCCCTCGAGATCGCCGAAGCGCTGGACAAAGAAGCCCAGGAAGGCCGGCGGCGCGGGCCGCTTCACGGGATTCCCCTGCTCTTGAAGGACAACATCGACACGGCCGACAAGATGACGACGACCGCCGGCTCCACCGCGCTCGAAGGCTCGATCCCGCCGCGCGACGCGTTCATTGCCGGGCGGCTGCGGGAGGCCGGCGCGGTCCTTCTCGGCAAAGCCAACATGAGCGAATGGGCCGGCTGGAAGTCGTTCGCCCGAGGTACTCCCGGCTGGAGCGGGCGCGGCTTCGACGGCGGCAAGGGCGGCTTCTGCCGAAACCCCTACGTGCTCGACCGAGTACCTGGCGGGTCGAGCGCGGGCTCGGGTGTCGGCGCCGCGGCGAGCCTCGCGGCCGCGGCCATCGGCACCGAGACCGACGGCTCGATTGTCGGCCCGTCGCATCGTAACAGTCTCGTCGGCATCAAGCCGACGATTGGACTCCTGAGCCGTGGCGGCGTCATCCCGATTGCACACAGCCAAGATAGCGCCGGCCCGATGGCGCGCTCGGTCGAGGACGCCGCTCTCATTCTAGGAGCGATGACGGGCGTGGACCCTCGCGACCCTTTGACCTCCCCGAGTGAAGGAAGCTATCTTGCCGACTACACGGCCTCGCTCGACCCGCGTGGTCTCCGTGGCGCCCGCATCGGCGTAGCGCGAGACTATGCTGGCTTCGACGACCGTGTCGACAAGCTCTTCGAGGACGCGCTTTCAGTCATGAAGCGCGAAGGCGCGACCATCGTCGATCCCATCACCCTGCCCGAGGAGCTCCGCTTCGGAAACGAGTACGAGATGGAAGTCCTGTACCACGAGTTCAAAGCGGACTTGAACGCCTATCTCGCATCTCTCGGTCCCGCCGCGCCCATCCGTTCGTTGAAAGAGCTCATCGCGTATAACGAAAGCCATGCCGATCTGGAGCTGTCCCTTTTCGGGCAGGAGCTCTTGATCCAATCCGAAGAGCGCGGACCGTTGACGGAGCCGAAATACATCGAGGCGCTTGCGACCAGTCACCGCTTGTCGCGTGACGAGGGTATCGACAAGGTGATGGATGCGGAGCGCCTCGACGCGATCGTCGCTCCGACGGGAGGCATCGCGGCGCTGCTGGATCCGCTCGGCGCTTCGAGAGGCGCGGGGGGTGGTTGCTCGACGCCATCGGCGATGGCCGCTTATCCGAACATGACCGTACCGATGGGATTTATCTCGGAGCTTCCCATCGGACTCTCGCTCTTTGGCCGGGCGTGGAGTGAGTCAACGCTTTTGAAACTTGCCTACGCGTTCGAGCAAGCGACGGAGCACCGGAGGCCGCCGAAGTTTCTCGCGGCCGCTCCGATATGAACGTCGGGCCCTTGGAGAGGCTCGGAGACACGATCGCCCGACCGGCCGGCGGGCTCAAAGTTTCAACTGCGTCCGGGCGGAGTTGGACGACGCGCTACGGCGGCGGCACGCGCTCGGCGAGTTCTTGGAACCAGTTGAGGACAACATTGATCTGCGCTGAGCCTGACGTCTCAGTCTCAACGGCAGGTTCAACTGGCTTGGACATGAGGAACCGCTGGCCGAGCAACGCTATGAGAGCGTACGTTTCGGGGCTCGGGCGTGACCAGCCTCACGATCAGTGACGAGCCCAGGTAGAGCAACGGTCCCTCTTAGAGCCGCTCGTCGCTAGCGTCTGAGAGCGCGTCGCTGAGCTCTCGCGTGGGCTTCCCTTCGGGCCGCCCAAGATCCAGCAAATCCCCGTCGGGCGTCGAAGCGCGCCCGAGGGCAATCAACCTATTCAGAGGAGTGGACGGCTCGGGCACGGGTATCAACATCGCTACCAATTGGCCATGTTCCATCACCTCGAGCGCTTCTCCCTGCCGAACCCGGCGGAGGTAAACGCTCAGGTTCTGGCGCAGTTCCCGAACGCCCACCGTGCTACGCCCCATATGACGCACATTGTGACACAACTAGACGTTGACGACGCCGTCGCGGAACAGCCGACGCACAACATCAATAGAACGACCCCACCCCGCCAGGCAGCTCGTACAGCGTCTGGACCTCCTCCGCCGTGAGCGCGCGGTCGAAGAGCGACAGCTCGTCGAAGAGACCCACATAGTTCACGCCCAGGCGTACTGCGCCGCGGCTCATGTCCCACGTGAACGGCTCCTCGACACCCGTCATCGTCTTCGCTTCCGCCTGTCCGTTCAGATAAAGATTCGCCGTGCCGGAGCTTCCGCCGAGACCCGAGAACGTAATCACCACATGCGTCCACTCCCCTGTCGCGAATGGCGGTTCGTCGACCGCGATCACCCGCTCCAGAAAAAACGGAAAGTCGTTCGCCGAAAGGTTCTCGGGGTTCCACACTTCGAGGTCGCCGAAGATCCCGAGGCGGAATTGCCGCGGGGCGTCTCGTGTGAAGTCGACCCATACTGCCGCGTCGTTATACGCGGAGTCAGTGACTTGGATCGGATCGCAAAAGCCGGGCGCCAAATCTACAGCGGGGTCGAGACTCAGCCAGAAGGAGACGGTCCCAGACCAGTTGCTCGTGGAATGAGCGACGTTCTGGTCCGCCTTGTAGAAAATCGCGTGCGTGTTCTTCGCCTTGAACTCGAGCGCATCGCCGAAGCGTCCCGCACCGGCGGCGATCGCGACATCCGGATTACCGATGCCCGGCTCGGCTTCGTCCTGGGCGTCGTAGGACGGGGCGGTGTAGAGAAGCGCGTCGCCCAAAGCGAAGTCCGCATCCGCGCCGTGGTCGAACGAGGCATGAAGGGTCACGGACGCTTTCAAGGGTGAAGGGTCGGCAACTTCGTCAGCGACTTCGTCAGCAACTTCGTCAGCGACTTCGTCGGCGACTTCCTCCGCGACCGGCGCGGCAACTTCCTCCGCGACGTCCTCTGATTGACAACCAGCCGCGACCAAAACGACAATAGCGGCCAGCGTGTTACGCGTGCATGGGCTCACAGATTTCCTCCTGCCGGTGATTCTACTGCGTCGCCGGCGCCGCGCGTAGTGATAACTGATAAGATCGGCCGCAAATCGAGAAAGGACGACCGAAATGCCAAAATATATGATTCACGCTTCGTACAACGCCGAAGGAACCAAAGGGCTCATCCGGGACGGCGGCGTCACGCGCCGGGAAGCCACCAAAGGGCTGATCGAGAGTCTGGGCGGCACGATGGAGAGCTTCTACTACGCGCTCGGCGAGGATGACGCTTTCGTCATCGTCGAGATGCCGGACCACCCATCGCTCGTGGCGGCCATGTTGGCCATCGGCTCGAGCGGGCTCGTGACCGGGAAGTCGACGGCGCTCTTCAGCGCCGAAGAAATGGACGAAGCAACGAAGAAGACGGCCAACTACCGAGGTCCAGGAAAGTAACGATTAGCATATCCCCTTGCGCAGGAGCCCAAATACATGAAATCTCTGTTCACGCTGATATCCCTGCTGGCGGTTGTCGTCAGCGCGATCGCCGACGAAGATTATGGAAGCCGCGGCAATCTCTGGAAGTCCATGTCCGAAGAAGAGCGGCAGGAAGTCGACGCTCTCGCCGAACGCTTCAAGGTCATGATCGGCGACGCGCGAAGCGAGCTTCTCATGGTGAAGGAGACTGTCCGCCACGCCGAAGCCCGCGGCTTTAACGAGTGGGACGCCGCCGGTCAAAGCTCCCGCCCGAGCCCCGGCGACAAGTTCTATGCGGTGAACCGCGATCGCAGCATGGTGCTCTGGGTCGTCGGCAAAGAGCCCCTCGCCGAAGGCATGCGGCTCGTGAACAGCCACATCGACTCGGTCCGCCTCGAGCTCAAGCCGCACCCCCTGCGCGAGCAAAACGGCACCGTGATCCTCGACACGCTCGTCCATGGCGGCCTGAAAGCCTATCAGTGGACGAACGTCCCCCTCGCCATGACCGGTCGGATCGACCTCAAGAACGGGGAAACGGTCTGGCTCGACTTGGGCATGAAAGAAGACGACCCAATTCTTCTCATTCCAGACCTCGCGCCTCACGTAGATCGCGACTACCGAGACCGCACCCGCGCCAACGCCATCGAGCGCGAGGAGCTCGACCCCGTTTTGATTTCCGCCCCGCCCGCCGAAGGCTCGGAGCGCAGCACGCTCATGGAGCAAGCGCTGTACCTTCTCAATGAACGCTACGGCATCGACGCCGACGACTGGATCAGCGCGGACATTCAAATCGTGCCCGCGACACGTCCGAGAGATGTTGGGCTCGATCGCGCGCTCGTGGGGGCGTTCGGCCTCGACGATCGTCTAACCGCCATCGCGAGCCTCTTCGCGATGGACGAGATCGCCGCGCCTACCCACACGGCGATGGCCTATATGGTGACCGACGAAGAAGTCGGAAGCCGCTGGAACATCGGGGTCTCCTCGGAGTGGTTCAGAAAGCTCGTCTCCGAGATGGTGCGCGCCGAAAAAGGCGCCGTCACCGAGCTCGATGTCATGGAGTGCTTCAGCAAAACGCACACGGTCACCGCCGATACGACCACCGCCACGAACCCGCTATGGCCAGACCCTCAAGCAAAAGGCAACGCCTCTCTCATGCATCACGGGCTCGTGGTCAAACTCTACGGACCGGGACGAAGCGCGAATAGCGAGTTCATGGCGCACTTGAGGCGCATCCTGGATGACAATAACGTCGGCTGGCAAACCCATACCTACAAAGCCGGCTATGGCGGTGGAACCATCGCGAGTTACTTCGCGGGATGGAACATGGAGGTCACCGACTGGGGCGTCGGAATTTGGTCGATGCACTCGACTTACGACGTGGCGTCGAAAGCCGATATCTGGGCACTCTACGAAGGCTTCGTCGTTTTCTTTAGAAGCTAGGGGCCCGCAACTCCACCTTGTTTGAGCCGTTGAACGAGCGTGTCGATCTGTAGAATCTGGTCCGACAGCTCGTCCATCGAGGACGAGGCTTGCTCCATCCGGCTGGCGGAGCTCGCCGCGATTCTACTGACTTCTTCGTTAGACTGGACGACGTGATCGAACGTCACCGACTGTTGTTCCGAGGCCGCGGCGATTTCCCGGATGTGGTTCGCACTTCGACCCACGGTCTCTCGAATCTCCACGAGGGCCGAGCCCGTTTTCTGAGACAAGACCATCGCTTCGTCGACGGCGCGCGCGGTCATCTCCATCGTGTCCACGCTGTTGCGTGTTTCTGATTGAATCTCGGCCACCGCCTCTTTCACCGAGCGCGTCGCGGTCGTTGTTTTCTCCGCGAGCTTGCGCACTTCCTCGGCAACCACGGTAAAGCCGCGTCCCGCGTCTCCCGCACGCGCCGCTTCGATCGAGGCATTGAGCGCCAGAAGATTCGTTTGGTCGGCGATGTCCGAGATGATCGTCATGATGTGCCCGATGCCTTCGGCGTGCTTGGCTAGCTTGTCCAAGCCTTCAGAAGTAACTTCCGCGCTCAGCTGAAGTGCCTGGATGGCTTCCGCCATGGCGACGACTGCGGACTCGCCACGCTCGGCGGTGCGATCGGCGTCTGCTGCCGTGTCGGCGGTGTTGCTGGCAGTTTTCGCAATGCTCGCCGCCGTCGCGTTGAGCTCGATCATAGCCGACGCGGTTTCCATTATCCGCGCGCGCTGCCCCTCCGCGCCGCTCATGACACCACCGACATCTCCTTTCAAGGCGTCGTTGATGCGCACGGACTTGTCCACAATCTCGCTCAAGACGCCGGCCGCCTCAGCCATCCCCTGCGCGCGGGCCTGTTCGGATGCTTCTCGGGCCACTTTCGCTTCCTCCGCGAATTGGGTCGCGCGCGCCCTTCCTCGCTCCGCTTCGTCTATGCGCTGCTCCAGCTCTTCGTTGAGATTCTTGATCTCTTGCGTCTGCTGGCGGATTTCGGTCTGCGTGAAATGGCCGATCGCACGCGTCAAACGCCGAATGGCGAGAAGAAGGGGCGTGAAGAAGCCAATGAAGAGGACGCCCAGACCTGCGTTCCGCAGAAGGTCCTGACGGAGCAGCGCTTGGATATCCGAAATCTTCAAATCCGCGGCCGCGACATAGATCTTGCCGTCCGCGTTTCTCGCCGGTATGAACGCCGAGCGATAATAGCCCTCGCTGTCGGTGTAGTCCTCGAAGATGATCTCTCCGCTTTCGAAGCATTCTCTGAGCTCTGGGCTCGCGTCCACATACTCGGAGGGCGTGAAGTTGTTTTCCTCGGCATCTTCCTCGGAAAAGGTGGACGCGGTGAAGTAGATAACGCCGTCCTCCTCGGCCATCGTGTAAATGAAATCGAGATTTGCCTCTTCGATGTAGGCATTCATCCTGAGGAGCATGGCCATATAGGCCGACTCGCCCATCACTTCGAGCGGGTTGGGCCTGCTCACATGCTCGTCCGCCAGCAGGAGAGTGGCCCGGGCACCGACCATCAAACGATGATCGAGCTCTTTGAGGAGCCCCGCGCGCGTTGTGGCGTAGTTGTAGGCGCAATAGCCAAAGACGGCTACTAAATACAAACCGGCGCCGATAACGACGCCGCGATGCGCGTGTTTGAGAGTCGTCACTCGCGTCTTCCCGACGGATGTGCGCGATAATCCCCATAGAGGAACATCGCGCTCTGAGTCGTTTTAGGGTGTAGTTACAGCCTATCAAGCTGGGGGATAGTTTTCCAGCCGATCGAGCTCAGACGCGGAAGCCGCCGTGCTCGCCGCGGCCGCGGACGAGCTTTCGAATCGAAGTCTTGTCGTAAAACCGTCCGACATCTATACCGGGACAACCCTCTCGCGCGACGGCCCACCGTTCACGGGTCGCAAGCGGTGAATCCCTTCCGGGCGTGAACGGAAAGTTCCGGCACTGGGTCGGACGATTTGCGTAGATCCCGCAACCTTTCGTTTTCTCGTCGAGAAACACACAGGTGCCGTCTTTTTCCGCCAGCAATAGATAGCCGTCGCGCTCCTCGACCGCCCAATCGAGCCCCGCTTTCGCGAGCCTTCGCGCGTCGCGTTTGGTGAGAAAAACGCCTTCGACCTCGCCGTTGCCGAATATCGACTGCGTGCAACACTGGCCACAATCGGGCTGACATTCGAACCGCAGCCCACCTTTAATCCACCTCATTAGGTAGGTCAGTTTAACCGATCCTGCTCCTGGTACACCTCAAACTCCGTTTCGTTAGTTGACTAAGTTATCGAACTAAGCTAGGCTGGTTGCGTGCGTAAAGTCAATATTCACGAGGCGAAGACTCATCTCTCTCGACTCATCCAAGAGGTGTTGGACGGCGGTGAAGTCATCATCGCTCGAGACAACGTGCCGCTCGTCCGGCTCGTGCTCCTCGACAGTGCCAAGAAAGCTCGCATCCTGGGAACAGCCAAAGGGAAGGTTACGCTCGCGGCCGACTTCGATGAACCGCTGGCGGACTTCGATGACTACCGCTGAACCGTCACAGAATCTATTACTCGACACGCACACGCTGATCTGGCTCGCGACCGACGATGCTCGAATATCGGAGCAAGCGCGGGCTCTGGTCGGCGATCTAAAGAACGACCTTTATCTGAGCGTGGCCTCAGTGTGGGAGCTCGCTATCAAGAAGAGCCTGGGAAAAATCGACTTACAGATGCCGCTCGCGGCTTTCGTCAAGAGCCAAACCGAGGCACTCAATCTTCGGCGCTTAGACATCCATAGCGAACATGCTTTGCTGGTCGAGGGGCTACCGTTCCATCACCGGGACCCCTTCGACCGAATGCTGGTGGCGCAGGCCCTTCACGAGGGCTTGAGCATTCTTGGCGCGGACTCCGTTTTCGACGCCTATTCGGTCAAGCGACTCTGGTAGCCTGTCGCGTATCAGGCGGCGACACCGATCTTCGTTTGGATGCCATAATGCGCGATCATGACGGATAGCTACGCTCTCGCGGTAGATATCGGCGGCACGTTTACCGATGTCGTGTTGCGCGACGGCGGTGGGCGGACCTGGGTCGACAAGACGCTCACAACGCATGCGGATCTTCTCGAGGGGTTCTTTCGCGTCGTCGAGCTCGGGCTCGAAAAAGCGGGTGTGCGACCCGCGGATGTCGACGACGTCATCGTCCATGCGACAACGATCGTGACCAATGCGATCATCGAGCGCAAAGGCCCCACGATAGCCCTCCTCGTGACCGAGGGCTTTGCCGACGTTCTCTTCATTCGCAACGAGTACCGCTACGACATGTATGACCCGCAGATCGAGTTCGTCGAACCGCTCGTTCCGCGCGCGCTCACCTTCGAAGTAAAAGAACGCGCCCTCTCAGACGGAACGATCCAAAAGAAAGTCGACCCCGCACACATCAGCGAGCTCACCGCCAAGTTGAGCGCTGCGGGCGTGCGCTCCGTCGCCGTGAGCTTCTTGAACGCGTATAAAGTCCCGGACAACGAGCGCGCCGTGCGCGAGGCCCTTCACGCGGCCGACCCGAGCTTGCACATCTCTCTCTCTTCGGAGGTGTCGCCGCAGATGCGCGAATATCCGAGAACATCCACCACCGTCGTCAACGCGTACACGATGCCGATCACCGAGCCCTACTTGACGTCATTGTAAGACGCGCCTGAGCGAGCGCGGTTTTTCGAACGAGCCGCTCATCATGTTGAGCAGCGGCGGCATCATCGGCGCCGAGCTCGCCGGACGGTTCCCCGTGAGAATGATCGAGTCCGGCCCGGCCGCCGGCGCTCTCGTCGCGAGCTATCTCGCCGACGAGCTCGGGATCGATCAGCTCATGTCCTTCGACATGGGCGGCACCACAGCCAAGGCGTGCCTCATCCAGGATCGACGCCCTCTCATCGCAGGAACGTTCGAAGTGGATCGGCGCTATCGATTCAAACCCGGAAGCGGCCTTCCCGTGACCGTCCCCGCCATCGATATGATCGAGATTGGCGCGGGAGGGGGCAGCATCGCCGGCGTAGATGCGCTCGGGCTTCTCACTGTCGGTCCGGAGAGCGCAGGCTCGGAGCCGGGTCCCGTCTGTTACGGCCGAGGCGGCGTCGAGCCAACGGTAACGGATGCCGACCTCGTTCTCGGGCTTTTGAACGCCGAGAACTTTCTCGGTGGCGAGATGCGTCTCGATGCGGAAGGCGCCGTGAAAGCGATAGAAAGGCTGGCGGCCAAGCTCGACACTGAAGTCGACGTCGAAGCCACCGCACTCGGGATCTATCGCGTCGTCGGAGAGTCGATGGCGGCCGCAGTCCGCGCGCACACGACCGATCGTGGTATCGATCCGCGCGGGCTGCCTCTTCTGGCCTTCGGCGGCGCCGGAGGACTCCACGCTTGTTACGTGGCGGAGCTTCTAGAAAGCACGACGGTGATCTTCCCACCGATGGCGAGCGTTCTCTCCGCTTTCGGTGCGCTCATAACACCGGCGCGTCTCGACATGGTGCGCGGCGCGCTCGGGAGCCTCGCGACCATCGATTGGAAGCACGTCGGCGATATTCTCGACGAGATGGAGACCGAAGGCCGCGGCGCCCTCGTCGATGCCGGCATTGCTGAAGACGCCGTGCGTTTCAGCTACAGCGCGGACATGCGCTACTACGGGCAAGCGAACGAAGTCACCGTCGAGCTCGAAGGCGACCCGCGCGCCGATCGAGACACGAGCCGTCTCCGCGCGCGATTCGAAAAGGCCTATGAAAATCTTTACGGCATTCGCCTCTCCGAAATGGAGGCGGAGGTCGTGAGCTTTCGCGTGAGTGCCCACGGCCCGGACGTCAGGCGAGACCACCAAACCACGCTCGCGTCGGCGCCGGGTAGCCCATCTTCGGAGCGCAGCGTGCGTTTCGAGAGCGGCACCGCTCGAGCCGCCGTCTACGCGCGCGCCGCACTCGCCGCGGGACAACGTATCGACGGCCCCGCGATTCTGGAGGAGCGCGAGACGACGCTCGTCCTTCCGCCCGGATGGCGGGCCGAGGTGCAATCCCACGGCGGGATCGTCGCGAATCGAGAGGAAGGCTAATGGACAAGATCGAGCTTCAAATCCTTTGGCGCAATCTCATCAGCATCGTGAGCGAGCAAGCGCGCGCACTTCAGCGCATCGCGTTCAGCCCCATCGTGCGCGAGGCAGGCGACCTCGCGACAGCGATGTTCGACCCCCGCGGAAGAATGGTCGCCCAAGCGGTCACGGGCACGCCGGGGCACATCAACGCGCTCTCCGAAGCCGGGCTAAAGATTGTCGCGAAATATCCCGCCGAGAAGCTCGTCCCGGGAGACGTCCTCATCGTCAACGACCCGTGGCTCTCGGCTGGGCATTTCTTCGACATCACAGTCTTTTCGCCCGTGTTCTTGAATGGCCGCGTAATCGCCTATTTCGGCTCGACGATCCACCACACCGATATCGGCGGCTACGGCGTGGGCGCCGGTGCGCGCGATATCCACGAAGAGGGACTTTGGATCCCCATCGTGAAGCTCTACGAAGCGGGTGAGCCGAACGAAACGCTCCATGAGATCATCCGTCACAACGTACGTACCCCCGACGCGGTCTTCGGCGATCTCGCCGCCCAAGTCTCGAGCGGCCGCAAGGGGGGCGAGCGACTCTTGCACCTCATCGAGCGCCACGGCCTCGGCGATATCGACGCGCTCAGCGAGCAGATTTTGAAACGCTCCGAGGACGCGACGCGGGCCTCTATCCGCAAACTCCCCGCGGGTACCTATCACGGACGTTCGGTCTTCGACATACCCGGCGGCGAAGTCATCACCCTCGAGAGCGCGGTCACCATAGACACGGAAGTGGGCGAGATCGCGATCGATTTCGAAGGCAGCTCGGGGGCGAGCATCCACGGCGTCAACGTCGTGATGAACTACACCCACGCCTACAGCACCTTCGCTATTCGAAGCGCACTCAACCCAGACCTACCCAACAACTGGGGCTCTCTTTCACCGATCAAAGTGACGGCCCCTCTAGGGTCGATCGTGAACGCCAAATACCCATCGCCGGTCAACGCGCGCCATGTTGTCGGGATGTACGTCCCCTTCCCTATTCTGAAGGCGCTCCACGCGGTCGTCCCCGATCGTGTGCTTGCGGAGAGCTCTGGCGCCGTGTGGACAATACAGATCCAAGGTCAAGATGCGGGAGGCATTTCGTTTACGAGCTCTATGTTCAACTACTCGGGCGGCATGGGCGCGCGCCGTGACAAGGACGGCCCCGCGGCAACATGCTATCCAACCGGCATCTCCGCAGTGCCCATCGAAGTGCTCGAGGCCTCGCTGCCAATCCTCTTCGAGCAAAAACGCCTGCGTCCCGGCTCCGGCGGCGACGGACGCTCGAAGGGCGGCGACGGACAGGTCATCAGCTTTCGCGTGCGCACGGGCAAACCTTGGCTTTTGAACGCGATCCCGAGCCGCATCGACCACGCCGCGCAGGGCCTCGACGGAGGCGAAAGCGGCGCGACGGGGCGTTTTCTCATCAACGGAAAGGCCGTGCAGGAAGCCAAGAAGATCGAGATGCAACCGGACGACGTCGTTCTGATGGAAACGCCGGGCGGAGGGGGTTACGGAAAAGCATGAACGCGAGGATGACGACAGAGCTTGGAGCCATCGAGCTCAAAAACCCAGTGATGTGCGGCTCCGGCGAGATGGTGATCGATGAAGCCGGGATTCGAAGCGCGCTCGAGGCGGGCGCCGCTGCCGTGTTCATGAAATCCACCAACGAGTCCGACGTCGCGCGCGCACAGCTCGCGCGCTCGGACTACGCGCTGCTCGACAGTGAGTGGCGTGAAGTGGATTGGGACTTTCGACCGCCGCCGGACGCCAGCCTCTTCTGTCGCTCCGGACTGACGCCCCAGCCTTTCGACGCGTGGCTCGAGATGCTCGCGACCACGGATGCTTATGCTCGGGAGCATGACGCTTTCGTCATCCCGAGCTTGATCCCCGCGGATCTCGACACGGCCATCACCTATGCACGCCGGACGGAGGAAGCCGGCGCGCGCGTGCTCGAGCTGAACGTTGCCGCTTCCCACGCGGACGAAGCAAGCCAAGGGGCCCTGACGCTCGAGCGCTCGGGCGATGGTGTGAAGCGTATCTTGAGCCGTTTCCGCGAGGCCATCGACATCCCGATTTGGGTCAAGCTGACGGGGCAGAGCGGCAACGTGACGGAGCTCGCCAAAGGCGCCAGGGATGGCGGTGCCGACGCGGTGACGCTCGCGGGGCGCTTCATGGCTTTCGTTCCCGACGTCGAGACGATGCGTCCCGTGCTCGGAACCCATGCAGGCTTTGGCGGACCTTGGGCACTGCCCATCACGTGCCGTTTTCTCGTGGAAGCACGCAAGGAGCTCGGCGCGTCCTTTCCACTCATCGGCACCAATGGCGCGCGAAGCAGGCTCGACGTCATCCGCTTCCTACTGTCGGGAGCCTCGGCCGTCCAGATGACTTCGGCAGTGTTTGCCGGGGGCTTCGGCGTCTTGCGTGGGAGTATCGACGCCGTGGACCGATATCTCGAAGAACATGCTACGGAAGCGAGCGCTATCGTGGGCGCGGCCGCGGATCGCGTCGCGACCTATGCCGAGCAGGAAGAGCGGCCGGGTTACTGGAGAAAGTTCGTCCCCGAAGGAAGCAGCGATGCCTAAAAAGACGCACAAGATCCTAGCCGCGCTCGTCCTGTGCTTACTCGTCACGATGCCGGTTCTAGAAGCGCGCCTCCGCCGCATCTCCATCGGGACCAATCCGGTGGGCACGATCTACTTCGTCGTGGGAGGCGGCATCGCTAAGCTCTTCACCAAAGAGCTCCGCGTCCCCGCGCGCCCGGTGCCGCATGCAGGCTCATCCGTCTATCTCACCCTCCTGGACCGAGGCGAGTTGACACTCGGGCTCAACACGAGCCTCGACTCCGCGCTCGCCTATCGCGGTCGCGCGCCGTACAAACGTGCTCTCGCCGTAGAGGCGCTCGCGCGGGTCTTCGTCATGCCCTACGGTTATTTCGTCAAAGCGCGCTCCGGGATCGAGACCATGGCGGACCTGAAAGGCAAGCGGGTCGTGGTGGACCTCAAGGGAAACGCCTCGCTCGCCGCCCTCAACTGGGCGATGCTGGAAACGGCGGGCCTCGGCAAGAACGACATCACCCCTGTTGCCGTCGGCGGGATCGAGCAAGGGGTCGCGGCCGTGACCGAAGGCCGCGCGGACGCCGCACCGATCGCGATGGGCATTCCACTCTTGCGACGAGCCCATGCGAGCATCCCTGGCGGTGTGCGCGTCATAGCACTTGGCCCGCGGGCGACGGACGACCTGTTGAATGAGCTCGCGCCAGGCTCCCGCACCCACAGGCTCGAGCCGTCGAGCGAGTATGTCGGCGTCTCGCAGCCGACGATGGTGTCCGCCTTCGATACCTTTATTAATGTTGGCTCGCATGTCGAGGAGGAGGACGCCTACCTGCTCGTCAAAACGCTGCACGAAAACTGGGCCGGCCTACAGGACGATTATCCCGCGTTGAGCGATCTCTCCGCCGAAGGGCTCGATCCCCCGACGAACCCGCACCCTTATGCCGCGGGGGCCGTGCGGTACTACAAAGAAGCCGAGCTCTGGTCCGAAGCGAACGAGGCGCAGCAAATCAAAGCGAAACGCTAGTGTCCACTGTCATCGACGTCCACACCCATATGCTGAGCGACCCCTGGCTCGAGACGCTTCTCGAGAAAGGTGGCCGCTACACGATGAAGAAACTCGGCGGTGAGCGCGTCATCCACTATGACGGCGCGCCGTTCATGACGCTCAAAGACGGGATGTTCGACTACGAGCGCCGCATCCGAGCGATGAACCGCGCCCGCGTCGATATCGCCGTGGTTTCCCTGACTTGCCCGAGCGTCTATTGGGGAGGCAAAACGGTCAGCACCGCGACCGCGAAGATGATGAACGACGACATGGCCGCGCAACAGACCACGTGGCCCGACCGTATCCGTTTTTTCGCAACGCTACCGTGGCAATATCCCCGCGAGGCCGTACGCGAGCTCGCCCGCGCCCAAAAGCTCGGCGCCGTCGGCGTGTTCGTCGCCGCCAATGTCGGCGGTATATCACTCACGGATGCGCGGTTTCGCTCGATCTGGAACGCCATCGACAAAAGTTCGCTTCCCGTTCTTGTCCATCCTTCGGCGCCTCCCGGCGTTGCCGAGATGGACATGACCCGCTACAACCAAGTCGCGTCGGTGGGCTTCATGTTTGACACCACCCTCGCGATCTCGCGAATGATCCATGACGGTTTCTTCGACCGCTACCAAAAGCTCGACATCATCGCCGCCCACGCCGGCGGCTATCTTCCTTATATCGTCGGCCGCCTCGACTTCTGCCACAAGAACATGCCGCCCGCCCGCGTAAAGATATCGAAACACCCGAGCACCTACTTGAAGCGCATTTACTACGACAGCGTAACCTTTACCCAGGACGCGCTCGAGATGTGCCTGCGCGTAGGCGGCGAGAACCGCGTCATGTATGGCAGCGACTACCCTCACAACATCGGAGACATGAAAGGCTGCCTCGCCCGCGTCGACGCGCTTTCGACGCGCGCCCGCCACAAGGTCCGCGGTAAGAACGCCGAGCGGCTATTTCGAATGTAGTCGCAAAACGGATATGCTGCCGCGAGGTCGCCCCATGTCGAGATTGATGACGATTCCCAGAAAGTCGCGCAAAAGCCTCCTCGTTTGGCTTTTTGTCGTCCTGATCCTACCTGCCCCGAGCCGCGCCGCGACGAAGGTCATTATCGATACCGATCCTGGCGTCGACGATGCCCTTGCCGTCGTTCTCGCCTTTCGCTCACCCGACCTCGAGATCCTTGGTCTGACAACCATTTTCGGAAACGTCGAGACAGAGCTCGCGACACAAAACGCCCTCCGTCTGGTCGAGATGAGCGGGAAAACTATCCCGGTAGCGCAAGGCGCCGTCAAGCCGTTGTACATGAAGAAGCTGGATCCGCCGGACTTCGTACACGGCAAGGATGGTTTCGGCAACGTCGACCTCCCGCCGCCGACCGGCCGACCGATTGCGCAGCCTGCGGCCGCGTTCATCGTCGAGACGGTCATGGCTCACCCCGGCGAGGTGACACTCGTCGTCCTCGGCCCGATGACCAACATCGCGTTGGCGCTGGCCCTCGAGCCCGAGTTGCCGCAATACGTCAAGGCAGTCGTTGCCATGGGAGGCGTCCTCGAGGTCATGGGGAACGTTTCGCCTGTCGCCTCGGCCAATATTCTCGGCGACCCCCACGCCGCGGATATCGTTCTTGGAACCGACTGGAACGTGACCCTCGTTCCGGGCGACACGACACGACAGGTGAAGATCACGGACGACTTCCTTGCGCGAATCCGAGACCACGGTGGATCGACGGGCCGGTTTCTTCACGACATCAGCCTCTTCTATCGGGACTTCTACCGATCGGTTGGCGCGACCGATGGATTCTATGCCCACGACCCTACCGCGATGGCCTTTGTCATCGACCCCAGCCTCTTTCGAACCGAAGAAAGAGCCGTGAGAGTCGTCACCGAAGGCATGGCTATTGGAGAAGTGATTGCCGCTACCGAGCGACATTACAGCGAACCCGGTCCATGGTTCGGAATCCCGAAAGCCAGCATCACGTCGGAAGTCGATAGCCAGGGAGTATTGGACCTGCTCGAAAAAACGCTCACCGAAACCATAGGAAAAGTCGCACGATAGGGGGCGCTCGTGAGTCCGATGAAAAAATCGGATCTGCGTTTCTTGCTGTCCTTGCCCGTCGCCCTGGGCGCCGTTATCTGGCAGCGCTTTCAGGCGCGTGGTCAGAGCGTTTGCGTCCGTCGTTTGAACTCGAAGCCGTAGGGAGCCAGCCTCTCGAGGATCGGTTTGTAGAAACCGGGCAAGGTAGGCGGCATTTGAACGCCAGTCGCCTTAACGCCGCCTTCCAGTACCAGCTGCGCTGCCATGGCGGCGGGCAACCCCACGGCGCGGGACATGGCCGACTCGCCGAAAGGAATGCCCTCCATCGTCAAGGTGGCGAACCGTTTCTCACGACGGTCGGCAAACTCAGCCTCGACCTCGATGTGAACGATGATCATGTCGGACTCGTGCGGCGCGTAAGACATCTTCTCCATCATCCGGTTCAGAAGGACGTCTGCCCTCGAGCCTTTTTCAAACGGGATGGCCCGATCCTCAAAGAGTCCGAGCCATCGGAGACGGTTGATGATGTCAGCATTGTCGTCGACCGCGAGGTGTTTGGCCATTTCAACCTCGAGGTTCTCTGGCGCCGAACATCCAATCAGCCCCGCGGTGAAGCTGCGCAAACTCTGACCTCTAAAGTCGATCTCGTCTTTGGCGTCGAGCAAACCGAGGGCAATCAACGATCTCAGCGTGTTGCAGTATCCCGAGTAGCGCAGCAGGCCGCGGTAGAAGCTCGCATCTTCGTCCAAGCCGAAGGGCTCGATATACCGGGTGCAATCGCGGTTCGGGTAAGCTTCGAACGTCCCCAAGCCCTCGATATCCAGAAGCCAGTGCTTGCTGAAAATCTGGCCTTTCGGGACCGATACCGGCTTTCCCCTCTCGTAGTAAACAGCAGCCTCCATCGCGGAGCGCAAGAGTTGCCGGGGATCCCAGGAGAACTTGTATCCCATGGGATTGTTGTTGTCCTTGAAAGACGGGATCCCGGAACCGAAGGAACGGAGACTCACCACCCGGCCACCGTCAGCCCGGATCTCGTCGAGAAGCATTTGAGTTCCAAGATGATCGAGCCCCGGGTCTTCACCATTCTCGTTGAGAATCAAGACGCCCTTCTCTTTGGCCTCTTCATCCAAAGCTTTGATCGCAGGAGACTCGAAACCGGCGGTGACCATATTCTTTCCTTGTCTCAAGCAGGAACGCGCCACCGTCGGGTGGAGGATCGTGGGAACGATGGCAACCACGATGTCGCACTCCCCCACCAGACGATCGAGCAACGCCTCCTCGTCATCTTTCCAGCGAACCGCCTTGCCTGACGATCGCCCCGCCACGATCGTTTCCGCTCTCGAGAGATCCATGTCGGCCAAGGTCACCTGGTAACCGCATGTGTCGATGAAGTAGTCCACCAGAGGCTTCGAGACCCTCCCGGCACCGAGTGTCAAGACTTTCTTCATGGTCGCGTTTTCTCCTGGCATCCTGCGATGTCCCTGGATAGCATAATATCTGTTGTGAGCTGAATCATGGAACCAAACTGGACGTCTGTTGTTCCTCCCCTGCTGGCCGTTGCCATGGCCTTCCTCATTCGTGACGCCGCCATTAGCCTTGCCGTCGCCTGCCTCGCGGGCGTGTTGATTCTCGGTGAAGGCTTGATGGGATTTCCCGCCTTGATTACCCGCTCCCTCAGCACCGAGCACTTCGTATGGCTCTGCACATTGGAATTTGCGATCGGCATTTTCATCGCTTTTTTCCAGCGCTGCGGAGCCATCGCCATGTTCACCCGGGGCACACAGAGGTGGGTAAAGAACCGGAAACAAGTCAGCGTGCTCGGATGGGGCATGGGCATGTTCATCTTCTTCAGCGACTACTTCAGCACTCTCCTCGTCGGTCCCGTCATGCGCAACTTGACGGACAAGTATCGCATCTTGCGTGAGAAGTTGGCTTATATCTGTGATTCGACCTCGGCCCCCTGGTGGCCCTCATGCCCATCACGGGCTGGGCGGTTTATTCGAGCGGGCTGGCCATCGGACATGCCGGAATAGAGAACACAGAAGAAGCCATGAGTCTTTTTATCCGGAGCGTTCCGTTCAACTTTTATTCCTTCCTGGCGGTCCTTCTGGTGTTGTTGATCGCGCTTCAGATCGTTCCGGATTTCGGCCCCATGCGCACCGCCGAAAGAAGAGCCGAGCTCGAAGGGAAAGTGCTCCGAGATGGGGCGGTTCCAATGATGAGCAAGGAGCTCACCGACCTGAAAGCCTCTGATTCCAAGAACACCAGCTTCCTCCTTAATTTTTTGGCCTCCTCCGCAAAATCTGTGGGTTGCATTGGGGAGTAAACTCGGCTAACCAATTGATAATAAACACCTTCTTCCCAGCGCACGCGGCTTGGCTTTCGTGTGTGACTTCGCGCTTCCTGAAACCCGGGTGCCCGGAG
>SMVB01423725.1_pt1 | contig 22066 bp, 23 predicted proteins | sample 2456461 | NCBI WGS metagenome assembly SMVB01 (sample SAMN11095934, study PRJNA526329) | marine sediment metagenome | biome: Marine sediment; feature: Surficial sediment; material: Deep marine sediment; isolation source: Hadal surficial sediment | place: Pacific Ocean | collected 2014-05 | depth...
AATGACACCGGGGAGTTGAGAGATATTCATCGCTATGATGCCGACGGCCGTGATTACGTAGGCCAGGCCCATAAAAGGAACAACGAACTGCGTTACGTGCGCAATTCTCTTCACGCCGCCGAAAATAATAAATCCGAAGATCGTGACGACAACTACTGCAGACGTAATCTTTGTGAAACTGATATCGCCAAGCGCCGTTTGATAAATCTCGCCGGTGCCGAGCGCAACCTCCGCGGCACTGCTGATACTGTTCGCCTGAACGCCGGGAAGCAGCAAACCGGTAGCGATAATGGTAACGACCGCGAATAGCCCGCCATACCATCTCTGGCCCATCGCCTTCTCGATATAGAAAGCCGGACCACCACGATACTGGCCTTCGTCCACCTCTTTGTATATTTGACCGAGAGCAGCCTCGACATAGGCGGTGGACGCGCCAAGGAATGCGACGACCCACATCCAGAATACGGCGCCGGGACCACCAAAGCCGATCGCAGCTGCAACACCGGCGATGTTACCGGTGCCGACGCGGCCTGACAGCGACACTGCCAGCGCCTGGAAGGACGAAATGCCCCGTTCCGATTCCTTGCTGGAAAACAGCAGGTGGATCATTTCGCGGAACAATCGAACCTGGACGAACCGCGTCAAAATTGAAAAGAACAGTCCGGCACCGAGGGCCAGGTAAATTAGTGCGGGACTCCAGACCCAGGCATTGATGGTATTGACAACATTTTCCATGGTCGAGTCCGGTTGGCACATTGTTTTTATTGAAAACTTCTGCGGATACTACAGGAATCGAATCCAGTCAGCCTGCGGCAGAGATCGAACTGAATCTCGTCATTGCAATTGATCCAAAATTGGGATAACGGCGCGCCAGAAGAAATTTGCTAGCGCAACCATGCGACGACAGAGACACCGATAAAACTGCCGCCTGCATAGCCCAGGGATCCGAGCAAGAGGCCGGGGATCAACAGGTCACGCCAGCCTTTTGCCGAGGCCAGCGCCGGGGCGCTCGCAGGTCCGCCGATACAAACGGCAGATGCCATTGCCAGCTCGGCAAGGTCGAGTTTCAGGATTTTTCCGACGCCAAACAGAATCACCAGGTGTACGATGATGATGACTGACGCAAACAAAAACAGGACCGGCCCGATTTCAATAAGCTTCCAGATATCTGCCCCTGCGCCGACGCTGGCGAGAAATATAAACATCAATACATTGCCAGCTTCCCTGTGGCCCGAGAGTTTTTCGACTTGCTGCGGAAGTACCGTCGCGATCATCAACGCGAGCACGGTGATGACCAGTATCGAATAGTCGGACATGCCGATGAGGTCAGCGAGAATTTTTCCAGTTGCCGCCAGCGCGAAGGCGAGCGCCAGAGCCGTCATCAAGCCCGCAATATCGAGATCGGCGATGCGATGCACATTACGCCCTGACTCGACGTCGAACACCACTGCATTGTCCATGTGATGTGTCGGATACTTATTTGCCATCCACGCGATACCGGGAATGAAAATGATCAACAGGAAATGCAGGTTGGTAATCACCTGGTCGGCGGCAACGGCTGCTGTCAGCATGTTGTCGTCCTGCATGCCGGTGGCCTCGGCGACTGCAGCGAAATTCAGGCCGCCGCCGATGTATGTGCCGGTAAATATGCCGGCCAGTTCCGCTTCGTTCGGCCCCAGATCAAAGAGAACTACGCCGATGAGAGTTCCTGCAACTACCGCTGCGCTGCCAATAATGAAAGCAATCAGCGTCGGGCCGGATTCCCGGACAATGCGCTTGAGGTCCGCCTCAAATAGTAACAGTGGAATTGCGATTGGTACCAGGTAATCCCAGACAACATCGTACGCGGCCGCCGAGGTTGGAATGATGCGCAGGTTCGCGAGTACGATTGCCGCTGTGATCAGCAACATGACTCCCGAGTATTTCCTGCCCCAGGGAAATCGTTCGCACCAGAAACCGAATCCCGCCAGCCCAATCAACACCGCCCAGATGGCGAAGTCCTGGTCGGGCCCGATAAGTGGCAATGACACAGTAGTGGTTCCCCGGAAGTGCTACTCGATGATTGCTGCGCGGACCAGGCGATGAAAGATATCGCGGTAGAATTCGCCACGATACGGCAGGTACTGCGTCAGCAGGATGGCCACCATTTCCTCTTCCGGATCAATCCAGAATAAGGTCGACGCAAGGCCACCCCAGTAATATTCTCCGTTGCTCGCTGGGTAATTACCCAGTGTGTTGTCAACAATAACGCCGAAGTTAAGCCCGAACCCGCTGCCGTTTGGCAGGCTCGCCGGCTCTTGCAGGCGGTTGGTGGACATCATTTCCACTGTTCTCGGCGAGAGGAAGCGTATTCCATCGAATTCGCCCCCATTCAACAGCATCTGGCAAAAACGCCAGTAATCATCGCCGGTCGAGATCAGCTGACCGCCGCCGCTGAACGCTCCGGGTGCGCGAAGGTAATTATCGGCGAAGCTGCCGGTAAATTTCTCTCTGTCGCCAGCTTGATTATGCGTGTAAATATTAGCGAGTAATGAAGCTTTGTCTGGTGGTACCCACGCCATCGTCTGATCCATGCCGAGCGGATCGAAGATTCTTTCCTGCAGGAATTCGCCGAGCTTCATGCCGGTCCATTTTTCGATCAGGTATCCCTGCACATCCACTGCGACGCTGTAATTCCACCTGGCACCTGGCTGAAACAGCAGGGGAATACTGGTCAGCTTGTCTATGAACTCCTGCATGGTCTGATCGTAATTGGGGACATCCTTCTCGATATATTGTTTGTCGACTGCAGAGTCGCCAAAAATTCCATAGGTGAGGCCGGCGGTGTGCTGCAGAAGATCATGAATCGTCGGCTCACGCTCCAATGCCTCGAGGATCACGTTGCCTTCGTCGTCCTCGCCGGCATAGACCCGCAACTCGGCAAATTCCGGAATGTGTTTTGAAATCGGATCAGCGAGCGAGTACTGTCCTTCCTCGTAGAGCATCATCATGGCGACGCCCATGACCGGTTTCGTCATGGAGAATATGCGGAACAGAGTCTCGTCTGTGACCGGTACGTTTTCTTCAACGTTGGCGAGTCCCAGGTTTTCATACATGACTACCTTGCCACGCCGGGAAATCAGGATCTGAAAGCCACCAGTTTCTTCATCTTCCAGCAGTCCCTCAAAATAACTCTTCAGGTATGCCAGCCGTTCCGAGGACATCCCCACATCTTCTGCGCGTGAAACCTCGACGGGCGCGGCGAAGGCCGGGCATTGGCACAGGAAGACGGTTACCACCGTGGCGACAATAATCGATTTATTTCTCATCCAGGTTCCCAGCTTGGAATTCTTCATTTTTTTAATAATGCCCTGATTCGGCATGAAAATATCGCCTATTTGCCGATTTGGTGCCGTTGAAGGGTACCCTCAAGGCAATCCAAATATCCTGGGTGCCGGCAGCAAGCTGCCGTCCGGATTGAACACAATGCCGGGCGTCGTGAAATCCCGGATACTCAGGCTGCGTATCAGGTTCAGGGCACCGTCTTCTTCATCAATGGACGGTCCGTCCGGGCGCAATTGAGTCGTGGAGTAAATTTTCCCTTCGAGGAAGTTGCCCTCGCCATCGAGCGTTGCAACCAGGACAGGAGCAATCCCCTTGATGCCCTCGACACTGATGCCGTAGTACGTCGCAAAATTTCCAAGGCTGTATGCGATCAGCCGGTTCCGGTATCGCTCCATTGCTCTGACGACATGCGGACCGTGACCGACCACCAGGTCGGCACCCGCGTCGACCATCATCCTGGCAAACTTGACGACGTCACCGCGCGGTTCGCCAAAGTATTCCTCCTCCGCAAAAGGAAGCCGTGTGACATTCTGTCCCTCGGCGCCACCATGAAACGAAACAACGACGATGTCGTGATGTTTGGCATGGTCGGCAACGATTTCTGCCGCCAGACTATAATCAAGCATCAAGTTTGAATTCCTGGTTACCGCGAACGCGAGCAGGGCGACGTCCAATTCGTTGACGGTGAACAATGCGAAGTCACCTTCAAGTCCGGAGTGATGTATACCGGCTGCGGCAAGGGTTTCCATGCTGGCGAGGCGTCCCTCCTCGCCAAAATCTCTTGCGTGGTTGTTTGCAAGGCTGAGTACATCGAAGCCTGCGTTGACAAAGTGCTGCACATAGCGCGATGGTGAACGAAACAGGTAACAGGCATTCGGGTTGCTGCACTTCTTGCCCGCTTCACCACCGTCCAGCAGCACTCCTTCGAGGTTACCGAACGTAAGGTCGGCCGCGGAAAGAATCGGTGTAATGTCCGCCAGGAAACTGACGCCGTCGTCATCGGGCAAATGATTCTCCGGGTAATCTGTACCCAGCATCATGTCGCCAACGGCGGCGATAATAATGCGCTTCGATTTGAGATCTCTTGCGGGCTCTGCAGCAGGCGGTAGTGCCTCCACCTGCGGAGGCGGGCCTGGTGCCGGCGGTGGTTCTTCGGTTACCGGTTGCGTTACGCAGCCGGTGACACACAAGAAAATCCAGAGGCAGGAAGTCCTAGTCACCCAGGCGGATTCTCAGGACGTCTATCTTTGCCTGACGCAGGCGGCTGCGTAGCGCGTTGAGTTCATCGAGGTCGCGTGTTGGCCCGATGCGAACGCGGTGATAGGTTTTGTCGTCAATGGTCACGCGCTGGATCCGCGACTCGATACCCTGCAACGCCAACTGCGCCCTGCGGCGATCGGCGTCGACGTATTGGGTAAAGGACCCTGCCTGCAACACGTAGATGCCCGGCCTTTCGATGGCCTTCGGTTCCCTGTCCCGGCTGACATCGGGCTCCTGTTCAGGGATGATCACCTCGAAATTCGGCAACATGTTATAAAAGTCGAAGCGTCTCTCGGGCGGCTCTTCCGCTGATGCCGTCGCTGATTCATCGTTGTAATCGATTGCGCTGGCGAGGCTGGCTGGCACAGGCAGAGGCTCCCGGACAGCGGCCCCGGGGCCGCGATCTTTCATGAAAATGGCCAGGGCAACCGACAGGCCGACTCCGAGTCCGAACAACATCCACACCCAACCCGGATACTCATGCTGCTGCCTTTTCTTCGTGCTGCGTTTTCGCTTTCGTCTGGTCATGGAAATCTACATTGAATCCGGTGCGGAGACTCCTATTATTTCCAGGCCGCTGGCGATCACGGCACGCGTTGCAGTGATCAACGCAAGCCTCGCATTGCGTAGTGCATCATCGTCGACGATGAATGTGTGTGCGTTGTAGTAAGTATGAAATTCATTGGCGAGATCCCGCAGATAGTGCACGAGGTGCTGTGGCGCACGATTGTTAGCGGCCAGCTCGATCACTTCCGGGAAACGGCTCAGTGTCGTCATTAACGATTTCTCGTGAATCTGTCCAAGCAATGCCAGGTTGGCGATGCCTGCGGCCTGATCGTATTGCAGCGACTTGTCCTGCAGTTGCCTGAATACACTTGCTACGCGTGCGTGTGCATATTGAATGTAATAAACAGGGTTGTCGTTCGATCGGCTTTTCGCGAGCTCCAGGTCGAAGTCGAGATGCTGATCATTCGACCGCATCACGTAAAAGAATCTTGCGGCATCGTTGCCGACCTCTTTACGCAGCTGACGCAAGGTGACGAACTCGCCCGATCGTGTCGACATGGGTTGTTTTTCGCCGGCCCGGTACAGGCTGACAAACTGTATTAGTTCAACACCGAGGCTGTCGCCGCCGTGCCCCATCGCCTCGAGGCCGGCCCGGATTCTTGCTTGATAACCGTGATGATCTGAGCCCAGGATATCCAGTAAGTGATCGTAGCCGCGTTTGCGTTTATCGTTGTGATAAGCAATGTCGGATGCAAAGTAAGTCGTCTTGCCGTTTTCGCGGACGACAACGCGGTCTTTCTCATCGCCGTAGTCAGTCGCCCGGAACCAGGTCGCGCCGTCTTTCTCGTACAGCATGTTGCGCTCTTTGAGAATGATGAGGGCATTATCGATGAGATTATCGTCAGTCAGGCTTTGTTCGAAGAACCAGCGATCGAAAGTTACGCCGAATCCAGCCAGGTCATCCTCGATGTCTGAAAGAATCGAGTCGAGCGACTGTTTGCGGATTCGTTGGAAATGATGAATGCCGAGAAGTTGGTGCGCCTTTTCGATTAGTGCGCCAATATATTCTTCCTTGTCACCCTGCGGAGCATCAGCTGGCAGACCGCTCAAAATTTCCTCGGCAGCAAGCTCAGGCATGCCGCTGATATTCAGGCTTGCCGCGATATCCCGGATGTAATCACCTTTGTATCCCGCTTCAGGGAAACTGATCGTTACCCCGCTCTGCTCGAGCAAGCGCAACCAGATGCTGACGCCGAGAATATCCATCTGCCGTCCAGCATCATTGACGTAGTACTCGCGATCGACCCTAAAGCCTGCCGCCTCGAGCAAATTACCGAGGGTGGCACCATACGCTGCGTGGCGTCCATGTCCGACATGCAACGGGCCGGTTGGATTTGCCGAAACAAACTCAAGCAGAATTTTTGGCTCCGGCCGGATTTCCTGGTGGCCGTAACACTTTCCCTGATGCAGGATACTCGCCAGTTCGTGGTGCAAAGCTTTGTTACTTACATGGAAGTTGATAAAACCGGGTCCGGCAATTTCGACCTTGTCGACAAGCTCACTCTCCGGCATCTTATCTATGATCGCTGACGCAACATCGCGCGGTTTCCTGCCTAGCGATTTCGCGAGGCGCATCGCGATGTTGGTCGTGAATTCACCGTGCCGCGCGTCGCGGGTCCGTTCGACGGTCGTACTGATCGAAGAAATCTCCGGCGCCTCGGCGAGGTCGGGCAAGCTGTTGATGGCTTGCTCTACGAGTTTTGCAATGCTGCTTTTCAATCGAGATCCGGGAATTGTCAGGAATCGGGAATAACCTTCGTAGGAGCCCGGCCCACCGGGCGATCTTCTCAAAGCTCTTGATCGACCTTGAATCGCTCGCTGGGGCGAGCTCCTACAGGTGAGCTCCCACGGTTTGGCAATTCTAACGATAGATCAGAAAAGCTCAATCGGATCGACGTCGATCGACCATCTGACCCGCCGGGCAGAGGTACTGCCCTCGAGTGCGGCGCGGACGTGGCTGAGCATGTCATGCAATGACCGGCGCTGTCGGCTCTGTAACAAAAGTTGCGCACGATAACGTCCGGCTCTGCGTTCCATCGGTGCGCTGACGGGCCCGAGGATCCTGACATCCCCCATCTTCATGTCCTCTGCGATCTTCCTGGCAGACTCGAGGAAAGCGTGAGTATCCTCCCGCCGGGCTGCCGACGCCCGCAGCAGTGCGAGCCTGGAAAACGGTGGCCATGCAGCCTTTTCTCTCTCCGCCAGCGCAACGGTGGCAACTCGCTCGTAGCCGCCGCTGAACAATTCGGACCAGAACGGATGATGCGCGAAGGCGGTCTGAATGATGACCTGACCCTGGCGTGCTTCTCTGCCGGAACGGCCGGCGACCTGTATCAAACTCTGCGCGAGCCGCTCGCTGCCGCGGAAGTCGGTGCTGAAAAGTCCCTGGTCTGCATTGATGATGACTACCAGTGTCAGGTTTGGAAAGTGATGCCCTTTCGACAGCATCTGCGTGCCCACAAGGATCTTCGTCTTGCCGGTGGTGGCCTCCGCGAGCGCTTTTTTCATCGTGCCCCTGAGCCTGGTGGTGTCGCTGTCGATGCGCGTGATCGTGTCTTCTGGAAACTGCGCGCGCAGTGAATCTTCCAGCCGCTCGGTTCCCTGTCCGAGCGGTTTGCACGAACTTCCGCAGTCGGGGCACTTGCTGTCAATCGCCCGGCTGGCGCCACAGTGATGGCACATCAGCTTGTTTCTGTTCGCGTGCACCGTCATGCGGGCATCGCAGCGACTGCAGTCTGCGATTTTTCCGCAACCCGTGCAGATCAACGTTGGAGCGAATCCGCGTCGATTGAGAAAAACAAGGACCTGCCCACCCTGGCCGATGTTCTCGGCGATCGCAGAAATGACCGGCGCGCTCAGGCCATCGCCAGCCTGATGTTTGGTCAGGTCGACGAGGCGCAGCAATGGCGGTACTGCCCTGCCTGCACGTGATGGCAACTTGAGGTGCAGATACGCATCTTCCCGGCATCGCTGCAGTGACTCCAAAGACGGTGTTGCCGAACCCAGCACAACGGGGATGTCGTGCTTTTTGCCCCTTACGATTGCCAGGTCACGCGCGGAGTAGCGCAAGCCTTCCTGTTGTTTCAGTGAGCCGTCGTGCTCTTCGTCGACGATAATCAAGCCCGGCGTTTTCATCGGCACGAAAACGGCAGACCGGGTACCAAGGATGAGCTGTGCTGATCCACGGTGCGCCGCGCGCCAGCCGGCAAGTCGTGCCGTACTGCTAAGCGCCGAATGCAGCAGGACCGGCTCGAGTCCCAGGCGCGTCCTGAATCTTTCGATGAGCTGCGGTGTCAGGCCTATCTCGGGAACCAGCACAAGAACCTGGCGGCCGGCATCCATCATGTCGCGAATCAAATGCAGGTAGATTTCCGTTTTGCCGCTGCCGGTGACGCCGTCAATCAAACTTACCCTGAACCCGGGTCGTGACCGGATGGCCTGCAGAGCTTCTGCCTGATCCCGGTTCAATTGCGGTCCATCGGTCTGCTCGACATTCGCGCAGGTATTCGGCTGGTCGCTGTCTTCAGAAGAAACGAATTCCTCGATCAGCGATTTGTCGGCAAGATTTTTCTTCAGGCGCCGCCAGCCCGGCATAACTTCATCGAGTTCAGCAAAACTGATCGAGTCTGCATTCCTGATAATCGTGAGCAGCGCCCCCTGGCGTGGTGCACGTTTGCGGATCATGTTCAGATCGGCCGCCGCGCCCTCTGCAGTTGCCGATATTTTCCTGACCAGCGATTCAAGCGGCTTGCCTTGCCGCAACAGCGCAGGCAGTGCCGCGGCCACCACCTCGCCGATCGGATGGTGGTAGTAGTCACTCGTGAAGCTGATAAACCAGCGATCGACCTCATCGAGGAGCGGTTTGTCGTCGAGAACGGCTGTAGCCTTTCTGAGCTTCGAAATTGGCACCTCGCTGTGCGGAACCAGCTCCATCACCAGGCCGATCAGCCTCTGGCGCCCGAATGGCACCAGCACCCGGCATCCGGGCAATGGCTTGCCGTCATCCGGGGGCAGGTAGTCGAAGAGACGGGACAGTGGCGCATTGATTGCGACCCGGAGCACGCAACCGGTGTTCACAGCAGCATGGCCCCCACCGGGGGGATGTCATTTTTGTTAATTAATATAATCACTTACAGAGTTTTCTGCGGTGCAGACGCCCCCTTGATGTTACATAATCGGGGAATATTGGAGCCTCAACCTGTCAACCATCGCCCGGGCCGGACGTTAAATAGTCATGATTCCCGGAAGGGAGTCAAGATGAAAGGACTGAATAGGACGGATCTCTTGGTTTATTGGACAAGGATGAGCATCGTATGAACGCCTGTGTCGCGAGTTTTGCGGTATCTTGCGAGTCGGGGTACCGAAGGGGAGTCAGTACGCTGCAGCGTGAACAGGAGCTCAATCGATTTTTGGCGGAGGTCGAAAAGCGCGCGTTGCGAATCGCAGAAATTTCGGTCCGCGATCGTGATGAGGCACTCGATCTGGTGCAGGATGCGATGATCAAACTGGCGCGGAAGTATGCCGATCGCAGCATCGACGAATGGACGCCGCTTTTTTATCGCATTCTGCAAAACAGGGTCCGCGACTGGCATCGTCGGCAGGCTGTACGCAATCGCGTGATGGTGTGGTTCGGACGTTCGGGCAACGAAGATAACGATTACGATGCCGTTGCCACGGCCCCGGATCCCAAAGGCCGCACCCCGGATGAGCAGCTGCAGTCGCACGAGGCAATGCAAGGCCTCGAAGTTGCGCTCTGCGAATTACCTGCCCGCCAGAGAGAGGCGTTCATGCTGCGGACGTTCGAGGGTCTGGACGTCGCCGGCACCGCCACTGCGATGGGGTGCAGTGCGGGCAGCGTCAAAACACATTACTTTCGGGCAGTGCATTCACTGCGCGAGTCGTTGGGAGAGCATTGGCAATGAAAGAACGGAAAGACATGACGGCCGACAGCGCATTCGCCGGCGAGGCGAAGCAGCTTTTTGACGAGTCCGTTGAGGGTCTCGACGGGCAAACCCGTTCACGCCTGAACCGTGGGCGCCAGGCAGCACTGGAAGAGCTCGAGACCGGCAGACCCGCCTGGGTGCAATGGGCCCCTGCAGCAGGCGTTGCGGCAGCAGCAGTCGTTGCCGTAGTGCTGTGGACCGGCAATCAGCCCATTGATGAACTGACGCCGACGGCATCCGCTGCCGATTTCGAGATCCTGCTGACACAGGACAGCTTCGAGATGCTGGAAGAACTGGAGTTCTATAGCTGGATCGACCTCGATGAGGATGCAGATGTTGCCCTGGAGCCCGAAGACATTGTCGGCTGAAAAAAGACAACCTGAAGTAGCGTTTAAAGTTGCCGTACTTTGGGGGCTCTTTGCTTGCAGCGGCACCGTCGCCGCGGACGATGATGTCATGCCCGATATGGAGTTTCTGGAGTACCTGGGCAGCTGGGAGGAGTCGGACGAAGATTGGGTACTGTTGGCCGCCGAAGCGGTTGCGCAGGTTGCATCCGAGAACCAGCGGACCGATCCCGCGTCGAAAGAGGAAGAATCGGTGGAGAATGACGATGAAAGCTAAATATTTGCTTCCGGCTATTGCGGCAGCGCTGCTGATCAGTGGCGCCGCATTAGCGCAGGATAACCAAGTCAACTGGAACAGCCTGACCGAAGCGCAGCAACAGGTGCTTGGCCCGGTGGCCGAGAACTGGGATACCCTGCCGATCGAGCGCCGGGCACGGCTTGCCGAGGGCGCGAAACGCTGGTTCGAGATGGATGCAGAAGATCGGACGGCGTCAAGAGAGCGGTTCCAGACCTGGCAAAGGCTTAGCGACAACGAGCGCGATGCGATTCGCGATCGTTACAATCAGTTCCAGCGCATGACCCCCAGAGAGAAGGCGAGGATCCGCAACAATTTTCGGAACTTTCGTGACCTGCCGGCGGATCGCCGGCAGCAGCTACGGGACCGGTATCGCAACATGACGCCGGACCAGCGACAGAAAGTCAGGGATCGCCTGCGCCAGCATAGGGTGAGGCCGAGGTCGTCGGATCGACCGCATTAAAAAATCCGTAGGAGCTCGCCTGTAGGAGCTCGCCCCAGCGAGCGACAAACATTGAGCGGCATGTTTTACAAACATGCCGCTCAATGTTTGCAAAGGATGAATCAACCACTGTCGATCAACGAAGATCGCCCGGTGGGCCGGGCTCCTACGTGCCCTTGCTACAATGCTTTAATCTCGTTGATTAACTCGCTGGCCATCGCCTGACCATCCCCGTACAGCATCCGCGCATGATCGAGGAAGAACAATGCATTCTCGATGCCCGAGAACCCGACACCCTGCCCACGCTTGATGACGATGACGTTTTTCGCGTAATCCGCGTTCAGGATCGGCATGCCGTAGATCGGGCTGGCCGGGTCATTGCGGGCAGCCGGGTTGACGACGTCATTCGCACCGATGATCAGCGCAACATCCGCCGTCGGAAACTCCGGATTTATCTCGTCCTCATCGTAGATGATGTCGTAGGGTACGCCGGCCTCTGCGAGCAACACATTCATGTGGCCGGGCATGCGTCCGGCGACCGGGTGGATGGCGAATTTTACGTCGACACCGCGCTTGATCAGCAACTGGGTCAACTCCCACACCTTGTGCTGGGCATGTGCGACGGCCATGCCGTAACCGGGAACGATGAGCACTTTGTCCGCGAATGCCATCATTACTGCGACGTCCGCTGCTTCGATGGGCTTCATGACGCCGGAAATCTCGCTTGCCTCGCCGCCCTCTTCTTCACCGAAGCCGGAGAACAGCACGTTGGCGAGCGAACGGTTCATCGCTTTTGCCATTAGCTGGGTCAGCAGTGAGCCCGCGGCACCGACGACCGTGCCCGCGATGATCATCGCCGCGTTCTGCAGCACGAATCCTTCAAACGCGACCGCAAGACCGGTGAGCGCGTTGTACAGTGAGATTACGACCGGCATATCGGCACCGCCGATCGGCAAGGTCATCGTGACGCCGAGTACGAGCGCCAGCAGGAAGAAGATTGCCACCGTGTTGACATCAGCATGCACCATTACGATGTATCCGGCTGTTACAAGGGTCGCGGCCAGTAACAACAGGTTGAAAACCTGCTGGCCGGCGAAGCGGAAATTGCGCTTCATCAGGCCTTGCAGTTTTGCGAATGCGACCAGGCTGCCGCTGAACGATACGGCGCCGATCAAGCCGCCGAGAACCGCAAGAGTACCGAACACAAGGCCATGATCTTCGCCACCAAATAACTCGACTGCCGCAATCGCCGCCGCCGCGCCGCCACCCATGCCGTTATAGAGCGCGATCATCTGCGGCATGTCGGTCATCGCAACCTTCTTGCCGCTGTACCAGGCGAGGACGCCGCCGATGAAAATGGCGGTCGTCATGAGCAGGTAATTGCCCATACCCGGATAAAGAAACGACACCAGTGTCGCGACGACCATGCCGGCGCCGGCCCAGACGATGCCGGCGCGAGCAGTCACCGGCGAACTCATGCGCTTGAGTCCGAAGATGAAGAGTATGGCGGCTATGAAGTAACTGGCTTCAATTACCGAACGCATGGAGATCATCTCAATCACGAGTCTTTGTCCTTGCTGCTCTTGAACATCTCGAGCATGCGTTCGGTGACCACGTAACCACCGACAGCGTTGCCTGCTCCGAGGAACACGCCGATAAATCCGATAACGAGCTCCAGCGTAGTGTCCGCCCGTCCAAGCGCCACCATCGCGCCAACGAGTACGATGCCGTGAACGAAGTTCGATCCGGACATCAGCGGTGTATGCAGAATCGACGGGACGCGGCCGATTATTTCATGACCGACGAATGCCGCCAGCATGAATATATAAAGTGCAATGAATCCGTCAATCATCAGGCAGACCCCCCTTCAATGGATTTACGCGTCGGCTCATGCTTGATCTCGCCGTGGCGTGTCAGGGCTGATTGAGCGAACACCTCGTCCTCCCAGTCGATAGTCAGTTCACCTTCCTCGCTGATTGCAGGCTTGATGAAATTAAAGAGGTTTCTTGCGTACATATCGCTTGCATGACGGCCGAGAGCTGCCGGCAGGTTGACTGGTCCGACAATCTTCACCCGGTTTACGACAATCGTTTCACCCGCCTTCGTGAGTTCACAATTACCCCCGGTCTCAGCGGCAAGGTCGACGATCACCGCGCCGGGCTTCATCGCCTCGACCGCAGCCGCCGAAATAATTCTTGGGGCCGGCCGGCCGGGAATAGCCGCTGTACTGATAACCACGTCCGATACTGCGATCTCTTTTTCGAGCGCCTCCTGCTGCTGCGCCTTTTCATCATCAGTCAGTTCCCGCGCGTACCCGCCTTCACCTTCGGCAGATACGCCGGTCTCGACAAACTTCGCACCGAGCGACTCCACCTGTTCCTTGGTGGCGCTGCGGACATCATAGGCTTTGACCACCGCGCCAAGCCGTTTCGCTGTCGCTATCGCCTGCAAACCTGCGACGCCGGCGCCGATCACGAGAACCTGCGCAGGCCGTATCGTACCCGCGGCTGTTGTCAGCATGGGGAAGAATTTGTTGAGTGTGGTTGCGGCGATCAGCGTTGCCTGGTATCCGGCAGCGGCTGCCTGCGACGACAGGACGTCCATGCTTTGCGCGCGCGAAATTCGTGGCACGAGTTCCATGGCGAAGCCAACGTGCTTTTTGCTCAGCAATGCTTTGACGAGATCGGGGTTGTTATGGCCGTACATCAAACCGACAACCACGGAGCCATCGCCAAGCTTGTTGACAGCATCCGCGTTAGCGGGTTGTACCGTAAACAAAAGATCGCACCTGGCAAGTACGCCGCCCGAGTCGGTGAACTCGACATCTGCATATGCATCATCGGGAATCTGCGAGCCATCGCCGGCGCCATTTTCCATAACCACCGAAACACCAAGCTTTTGCAATTTTCCGGTGATTTCGGGGGTTAGTGCAACCCGGGTTTCGCCTTCGAGATTTTCCTTTAGCACGCCAACAGTCAGCGGCATCGTCACTCTCCGTCTTTGATATCTGGCCTAATTTGCCCCGCAAGACCTCATCAGAGAATCAGATGATTCCCCTGGATTGGTATTTTTGAGGTCTGCGGCCGGGACTATACGTCACATTCGTATCATGTGAAACGCGAATAATGACATGGCATGCGCTTCTCGAAAACTGACGGTTTATTTGATTTTTGCGGGCTGACGGGCAATATATGGAGTGTAAGTCTGGAGGCTCATTTATATGATATGTGGTAGCGCATCAGATATCTCGCAACAGGTCCTGCGGACCGATGTAGCGGGAATGCCGCTTGAGTGGATCGACTACCGTGAAGCGGTTCGTCTTTACCATATCGAGCAGGTCGCGTATGCCTGCGGTTCCCGGCTGTACACGGTATTCGGTGGCTACAGTGCGTTTAACGGCCGCCGCAGCAAGATCCACGTCAACTCGATCATCGCGACTGAAGGCACCAGCCAGGGCCTGTCTTTCGTCAGGGATCGCTACGTGCCACCCCTGAACAATCGCACCCTCTTCAAGCGCGACGCCAACCTTTGCCTCTATTGCGCAATGCGGTTCCAGACGCGGGATCTGACCCGCGATCACATCACACCATTGTCGCTCGGCGGCAAGGATGCCTGGAACAACGTCGCCACCGCCTGCAGGCGCTGCAATAACCGCAAGGGTGGCCGGATGCCGGAGCAGGCGGCCATGCAACTGGTCGCGGTGCCGTTTTCGCCAACCTATGCCGAGTATATTTATCTCAAAGGTCGCAGGGTCCTTGCCGACCAGATGCAATACCTGCTTGCGCACATTCCGCGCTCCAGTCCGTTGCATGCCAGGCTCTCGGATCACCTTTCAGAGGGTGTTGATATATTCGATGAGTCGGTTCTCAGCCGGTTTTAGCATGAGGCGATGCAATACTTAATTGATGCCAGCGTTTATGTATTTCGGGCCTACTACTCCATGCCCGATGACATGGTCGATGCCGAGGGCAATCCCATCAACGCGTTGTACGGTTACTGCCGTTTTCTCGGCGACTTCATGGAACAGGTCAAACCGGAGCACATTGCGGTGGCGTTCGATGAAAGTCTGTCGACTTCGTTTCGCACCGAAATCTACCCCGAGTACAAAGCGAATCGCGAGCCGACGCCGCCGGAGCTGAAACGTCAGTTCGGGCAATGCCGTCGTTTCACCGAGGCGCTCGGTCTGATGTCGTGCGCGCACCCGAAATATGAGGCGGACGACCTGATTGGCACGTTGGTGATCGACGGGCGCGAACAGGGCCGGCCCTCGACCATCGTGACCCGCGATAAAGATCTCGCACAACTTCTGAGCAAAGAGGATGTGTTCTGGGACTTCGCAGGAAAAGGAAAACTGAAATACCACCAGATACCGGAGACCTTCGGTGTCTGGCCCGAGCAGATTGCGGACTTCCTGGCGCTTGCCGGCGACAGCGTCGACAACATCAAAGGCGTCCGCGGCGTCGGCAAGAAAACTGCCGAAGCGCTGTTGGCGCATTTCGGTTCGCTTGAAGACATCTATGCAAATCTCGATACCGTGCATGAAGTCAACGTGCGCGGTGCGAAAACCCTCGGCGCAAAGCTGGAGGCGCACAAAGAAGATGCGATGCTTGCGCGACGACTGACGGGCATTGCCTGCGACGCGCCGTATGAGAGACCGGAGACAGGCCTGAGACCGCTTGCACCCGATCTGGGTGCCATCAATGCGCTTTATGATGAGGCAGGCATTGGCATGGCATTGCGGCGCCAGGCCGAGAGGGTGTCGGATTTAAGATAACAAGACCGTGGAATTGGCCACATGCCCGAATGGCAGACATTGTTTTCGGCACTTCGCGAACACGACATCATCGTGTCGGACCGGGATATGCCGCGCCCTGTCGGCGGCGGCGATATCAGTGCCGCCTGGCGAGTCAAGACCAAAGACAACGCGGTTTTTGTAAAGACAGGCCCAGCCAGTTCCCACGACATGTTTCTCGCCGAGGCCGAGGGCCTCAGGGAACTCGCCAAAGCTGATGCAGTGCGCGTGCCTGAAGTGCGGGGTTGCGTTCGGTCGGCTGCCGAGAGCCTGCTGGCACTTGAATGGATCGACTTCGATCTGCCGGGTCCTGACACCGAAAGGATGTTAGGGCAGCAACTGGCGAAACAGCATCGATACTGCAACGATCGATTCGGCTGGCGCCGGGACAACACCATTGGCTCGACACCCCAGCGAAACCTGTGGAACGATGACTGGATCGAATTCTTCACCGAGGACCGACTCGGCTTTCAATTGATACTGGCTGCGAAGAAAGGCTTCACCGGCGAACTGCAACAGGAAGGCGACCGTTTGCTGTCCAATATCGGGCAATTCTTCAGTGGCTACTGGCCGGAGGCCTCGTTGCTGCATGGCGATCTGTGGGGAGGTAACTGGGCATCGTCGGACGGCAAGCCCGTCATATTCGACCCTGCTGTTTACTACGGCGACCGCGAATCGGACATCGCGATGACAAAACTGTTCGGCGGCTTCAGTGCAGAGTTCTACAGTGCTTACGAGGAATCATGGCCGCTTGCGGCCGGCAGTCAAAGAAGGATTTTGCTTTATCAGCTTTATCACGTCCTCAATCATCTAAATCTGTTCGGCCAGTCTTATCTCGGGCGGGCGCTCGGCATAATCAGATCACTCACTTGAAGTTCCAGTGTTGATACATTGCCAGATGATTGGCGAGCGCTTCAATCAGTAATGCAGCTCGCTTACAAGCAGGGAGTAAATATAAATCTTCGAAACAGTTTTTGCGGAGCTCCTGTGATCCTGAATAGTTGGATTCGACTTGCTTTTGACTTACGTGGTTCTGCTATTCTTGGATGAGGAGGTGGCTTGAATGTCGACCGCAAAAGATCACTTGACCAGGATCATAGCGAACCAGCCGGAGGACAGCTCTGAGGCTGATATTGTGCGAGAGCTCGCTTTTGACGTAATGGTACGCCGGGGGCTGGCTGACGCTGATGCCAAGCGGACCATTTCAAATCATTAAATGGCCCGGCGAACTCGCTCGTGGCACAGCTAGTCTGGGCCGAAGAATCTGAGCGCTGGCTAAAGGACATATTCGAGTACATCGCGCTCGACAATCCCGATGCGGCTGCATCGGTTATAACCGGAATCTACGATCGGACTCAGACGCTTCTCAAATTTTCCGAGTCTGGATACAAGTATGAGGGCGGTACCGAGGATGTACTTATCCTGCTTTATGGCCACTAGCGAATTGCCTACCAGATCGTGGGAGATGAGATAATCATTCTCGGCGTGTTTCATGGTGCCCTGGCCATAGAAAGGTACTTGATTTGAATTCCTCGAGAGTTTGCCGAGTATACGAATGAAGTAGCGCAGGAAGCGGGACTGTCCGTGTTTTGCAAGCTCGATTGACTGGTAATGAGACCCGCTCGCTACGTCTGTTTTTGACGCAGATTTCCGGGAACTTGTAGTATCGATGTATTGGTCATGAGAGCCGCGTGTGGACAAAGAAAAATTAAAAATATGGGCATTGGCAGCAGAAGTGATCTCTGGAATTGCAGTGGTTGTGACCCTGGTGTTCCTCGTCTTCGAAATGCGCAACAACACGAGTGCGACTCAGGCGCAAACCTACCAGCTCCTTATGCAAGAAATGAATGCCTATCGCACCTTGATGAGTGAGCCTGGTATGGCAGCGGTTTGAACGGGCATACTGCCGACGCCGCAAGGAGCAACCGTTCCTCTGGAACCCGGAGGGATTTACGCCGATGATCGAACTACTGTCGCCTGAGTTCGTAGATTTCGTTGAAACAACGTGCAAATAGGAATTCTTGCATCATAAATACAAAATCACTCTTCGTCTGAATCTTCCTCATTCTCGTCGGTTTCAGTGACTTCATATAATTCGCCGAGGAAATCTTCCTTGAACAGGTAAAGCATGGTTCCTTCCGGTGCTTGCAGCGCCATGAATGCCCCTTCGAAGCCGGGAAATTCCTTGAATGTGAAACCATGCTGTGCAATGGCCGTCCACACGGCATCCTTGTCGTCACAACGAAAACACAGGGATGGGCCGTTAAGCGCGATACTTTCACTAAGGCCCAATGACATTTCGGCCGCATTGAAGCGCATATGTGTAGTTGGTTCTTCACGCAGGCGTAGCAACTCGGGTGCCAGGGGCGCCCAGAATTGTGCGGCCCGCATTGCGTCCTTCACTGGCAGGCTGATTTCAAACCAGCGTCCACACAGCGAGTTGTCGGTGTCTTCATCGGCGAGAGCAAAAGACTTGGCTTCAATCATCGTAATCATGTTTTTGTCGCGATCAAGTAAGCCGACTTCGTTGAATACGTCCTCTCCAACTTTAAGGTATTGAAAGTCGAAGCCATGATCTGACATCGACCGCGCCTGGCGTGCCAGGTCCTGGTGCACGAAGGTTAGTGCCGGCGCTTCGAATTTTCCGTCGTGTAAGCCGATATTCAGCTCGCCATCGCTAACGACGGCATACTTGTGCGACCAGGCGTCGCCGATCTCGAGTTGCTGGAATCCAAGCAGTTTGTAAAAGCCCAGTGACTGGATGATATCGGTCGTTGGGATGCTGAATTCCAGGAAGCGACCGAGCAAATGTTTCTGTTCGTTCATCCAGCCACTATCGCTCTGCGCCCATTTCGCGGGCGCGTTGCAGACTTTTTTCCATCTGTCGTGCAGCTTCAGAAACGCTCCAGTCTGGCGACGCCTCGGGCCAGCCTGCAACATTTTTTTCGATAGTCCGGCTTAAGAAAGCAATATGATCATCCCGCGCATTCAGTGCGGGGATGTAACGCAACTGTCCGCCGCCGGCTGTGGCGAAAGACGCCGCGTTCGTCATTCCAATCTCTCCAAGTGTTTCAAGGCAATCTGCGGCAAATCCGGGGCAAATTACATCGACCTTGTCCATCTTATTGCGACCCCATTTTTTCAGGGTTTCATCCGTATAGGGACGCAGCCATTCTTCCCGCCCGACACGCGATTGAAAACTAAGCTGCCAATAGTCGTCATCGAGTTCCAGTTCGGCAGCGACCAGTCGGGCCGTCTTCTGGCACTGGCAGTGGTAGGGATCACCATTTAAAAGTGTGCGCCTTGGCAAGCCGTGGAATGACATGAGCAAACGCTCGCCACGGCCGTGCATATCCCAGAAATCGCGAATGCTGGTAACAAGTGCGGATATGTAGCCAACAGCATCGTGATAGTGATTGATAAACCGGAGTTCCGGCACCCAGCGCCGCCTCGATAACGCTGCCGTGACGGCATCGAAAACGGATGCTGTCGTCGCGCCCGAGTATTGCGGATAAAGAGGCAGCACGACGATCCGCCTTACGCATTGATCATACATTTTTTGTAACGCGGATTCTATAGAAGGCTTGCCATAGGACATGGCGAGCTCGACGTTCACCGCGCCTGATAGCCTTGCCGACAATTTCTCCTGTACAGCGTCCGCAATGTCGATGGAATGCAGGAGCAAAGGCGACCCCTGCTCCGTCCAGACCTTCTGATAAGCCTCGGTGGACGCCGCCGGGCGAGTTCGAAGTACGTATCCATGTAACGCTACCAGCCAAAGCAGGCGCGGAAACTCGACCACGCGTGGATCCGACAGGAATTGCCTGAGGTAGCGACGTACCGCGTCCGGTGTCGGTTCATCGGGAGTGCCAAGGTTAACGAGAAGGACACCGAGAGACTCGGGGAGTCCGTGCTCATACTGCGGCGATGAATCAAATGGTGGCATATTGACTTGACACGGACAGCCTTGCTGCGTAAGTGCCTGACACACATTACTAAATCGTCAGGACCGACGCCAGTAATGGCGTATCATATTCGTGCCCCGGGGAGGAGAGACGAGCGTGGAAACGGAAAAAATTTCAAGTGAAGATGGTCCGATGCCGGATCGCTGGACACTGATTCGCGATATCCTCGTTCTGCAACTCAAACTGCTTGTCGATGGTTTGCGTGATTTGATTCTCGTGCCGATTTCACTGGTAATCGGCGTCATCAGCCTGTTAAAAGCCGGTAATGCATCCGGCAGCGAGTTCTACGAATTGCTGAGAGCGGGTCGCAGGACCGAGCAGTGGATCAACCTTTTCGGCGCCGCCGAGCGCGTCTATGGGCCATCAATCGCTGACGATCGTTTTCCCGCCGAAGATATTGATGAAATGGTGAGCCGCGTTGAGTCATTCGTTGTCGACGAATATCGGCAAGGTGGCGTTACCAGGGAAGCAAAGGATCGACTCGATCGGGCGCTCGATTCGTTGCACAAAATGGTGTCGCGCAAAGGAAATAAAAAGGCCGGCAAAGAGTGACTGTCGCAAATTCCCGACATTGTTTCCTGCGAAACAATCAGGTCTATTATGTGAATCCACGGCCAAACAGCCTTGCCCGGGCTGTATCGTTTCGCGGTAACAAGATTCACAAAATTAAGTCAGGGTGGAAAATACAATAGAACCGGCAAATTGCTCGTGGCAGCAGGCGCGTCCTTACTATTTACGGCATGTGGCGGCGGCGGAGCGCCTGCGCCCACGGCACCGGCAACCGGTATCATCAGCATCGCGATAACGGATGCTCCTGTTGACGAGGTATCAGTAGTTAACGTGCAGTTTACGGGGGTTACGCTGAAGCCCGCATCAGGAGACGAAATCCAGATCGTTTTCGATGCGCCCAAAGACTTCGACTTGCTCACCCTGACCGGCGGCCTGACCGCCGAACTGTTGCCCGACACCGTGGTACCAGTCGGTGGGTACAACTGGGTGCGGCTTGCCGTCAACGCAGAATTCGACAACGTTTTCGATTCCCATGCCATGACGCCAACCGGGCAAGTCGAATTGCGAGTGCCGAGCGGCAGCCAGAATGGCCTGAAACTTGTGAGCGGATTCACGGTTACGCAAAATCGATCGACTCACCTGGTTATTGACTGGGATCTTCGCAAAGCGCTGTCCGACCCGCTCGGCCAACCTGGATTGCATCTTCGCCCCGCGCTACGGATAACCGACATGGCTCTGTTTGGCACCTTGAGCGGCACGGTTGCAGAGGCGCTGGTAATGGACACTAGCTGCAGTAACGATCTTGCCGCACAGACGGGAAATGCCGTTTATATCTACAGCGGCATGACGGTTACGCCGGGCGATATTGGCGATGCAGACAATGACCCGTTCATGACTGCCACGGTCACGCAGGATGCAGCTGGCGCTTACACCTACGAAGTAAATTATCTGTCAGTCGGGGATTACACCGCTGCGTTCACCTGTCAGGCAAGTGACGATGACTCAGTGGCCGATGACGACATCGTGTTTTCGGCGCCGCAATCGTTCGTCATCGAAGATGGCGTTACTACTACCGTCAATTTCTAAGCTGAAAAGGGTTAAAGCAAAGCGACGGCGATAATTGTCGCCGATTCTTTGCTGTGGTTTTCGAACCGGTAACCGTGGTCACCATGCAGATAGATGACGCTCTGCAGGGACGTCAACCCGTACACCTCGGATGTGCCAGGAACATCGAGTGTCACATGTGAGTCGCTGACCAGAACAAAAGCAACGCCGGCATCAACGCCATCCCAGTTCAGTCGCTGGCCACCCTCGAGGATGATGCGCGACTGACTGAACCACGTACCGTCGATTTCCGGAATTCCGGGAAGCGATTGGCGAACATTGATCTGCCGATTTTTGATTGCCCCACGCTCGTTGAGAATAAGAATTGAGCGTATGGTTTCTGCGCCGATATTATTGACGCGGTGCGTCACCGGCTCCACCAGGTAGGCCTCATTTAATCTTACCGCTCCCGCATCCAGATTGCGCCCCTGGCGCACTTGCCACTCCTTGCCGAATTGTTGAGTCCTTATCGACGAGTTCTGAATCGTGATGTAGAAGATCGGTGAGTCGTGTGTGTGAA